>OGFJ01000053.1_pt1 | contig 97834 bp, 94 predicted proteins | sample 1570861 | NCBI WGS metagenome assembly OGFJ01 (sample SAMEA2582060, study PRJEB24529) | metagenome | biome: Human gut stool | place: China | collected 2011
GTATGATGAAAAAAGTACAGAAAATGCAGCAGGATATGCTGAAAATGCAGGAGGAACTGAAAAACCGCACTGTTGAAGCAACTGCCGGCGGCGGTGCCGTTACCGTTGTTGTAACCGGCCGCAAAACCGTTGAAAAGGTTACCATTGCCCCCAGCGCAGTTGACCCCGAAGATGTGGAAATGCTGGAAGATTTGGTTACTACTGCCATTAACGAAGCAATGCGCAAAGTAGACGAAATGACCGAAAAAGAAATGGGCAAAATTACTGGCGGGATGAAACTGCCGGGCATGTTCTGATATGGCGCGCCTGATACGCCCGCTGGCAAACTTGCATGAACAGCTGCGGCGTTTGCCGGGCATTGGTTCCAAAACGGCGCTGCGCCTTGCCTATCATATTATTAATATGCCGGCAGAGGATGTGCAGCGGCTGGCTGCTGCTTTGGTTGATGCCAAACGCCAGGTATGCCTGTGCCGTACCTGCTATAATTTAAGCGACAAGCCGGAGTGCGGCATATGCAGCGACCCAGGGCGCGACAGAAGCACCATCTGCGTGGTGGAACAGCCGCAGGATGTAATGGCCATGGAACGCAGCCGCGGGTACAGAGGCCTGTACCATGTCCTGCACGGCGCATTGTCGCCGCTGGACGGCATTGGGCCGGATAACCTGCGGATTAAGGAGCTTCTGCGCCGTTTGCAGCAGGGCGAAGTAAAAGAAGTAATTCTGGCGACCAATTCCAATGTGGAGGGTGAAGCAACGGCGGCCTATCTGGCGCAGCTGCTGAAACCTCTGGGCGTGGTAACCAGCCGTATTGCGCATGGTTTGCCTGTCGGCGGCGATTTGGAGTACGCTGACGAACTGACTTTGGCGCGCGCGCTGGAGAACAGGCTGCGTCTGTAAGAAAGGCAAGATTAAAAAATGGAAATACAGGATGCGGAAAACGCAGTCAGGGAAATCGGCACGGCAGCCATTGACGCTGTGCAGGGGCTCGATTCTGCAACGATAGAAGGTTCGCTGCCTTTTATTGCCGGCGTTTTAATTTTACTGATAGCGGTTAAATTTTTATCGCTGCCGTTTAAGCTGGTGTGGAACGGTGTTATCGGCGCCGCTGCGCTGTGGCTGGTAAACCTTATCGGTGCAGCCGTGGGCTTCGGGCTGAAAATAACAGTTGCCAAAGCGCTTATTGCCGGTATTTTCGGCGTGCCGGGCCTGCTTGCGGTTTTGTGCTGGGAAATATTTATTAAATAAAGTAAAATGCTCTCTTTGTAAGCTGCGTGCTTAAAAGAGAGCATTTTTTATAACTGCCATACTTTTTTTAATTCCAGGAGCGCCGGTTCAATATCTTCTTCAGCAATGCCTGCAAACGAAAGCAAAATTTCCGGGCTGCTGCTTTCGGCTGCTTTAACTGGCAGAATGTGAATGCCTTTTGACATGGCCTTTTGTGCAAGCTCTTCTGCCGTGGCAGCGGCGTGTACCGCCAGGCGTATATGCAGGCCGGATTCGTAAGCCATAATGCTTGCCTTGCTGCCAAAAATATTGGCAAGGGCAGTGCGCAGCAAAGTATTTTTTACGGCATAACGGCGGCGCATTTTTTTTATGTGGCGGCGCAGCCCGCCGGAGGCAATAAATTCCGCCAGGGCAAACTGCTCAATGCTTGAGGAAGTTTGGTTATATAAATGCTTGATGCGGTTATAAACGGGCAGCAGGTTTTGCGGCAGCGCCAAATAGCTTATGCGCAGGCTTGGCAGCAGAATGCGCGAGAAAGAGCCGCAGTAAATTACATTCTGCCCGCCGCTCATGCCCTGTAATGACGAAATGGGGTGCGAAAAATAACGGAATTCGCCGTTGTAATCGTCTTCTAAAATGTAGGCGCCGTTTTGCTGTGCCCAGCGCAGTAAATCAAGCCTGCCCTGCGGCGAAAGCGAGCGCCCCTTGTACGGGTTGGAGGGGCTTACATAAAGCAGCTGCGGCAGTTTGTTATGCAGGTTTTCGGTGTTAAAATGCCGCACCTGCCAGCCGCTCATTGCAAAAATATGTTCCGCTTTGGTAAAGCCGGGTTCTTCAAAAGCAACTGTGTGCGGCAAAGCGTCAAGCACGTCAATAAGTATTTGCAGCAGGCTCTGCATACCGGCACCAATAACTATCTGTTCAGGCGTGCAGATAACGCTGCGCGCTTCGTGGCTGTAACGCGCAAGCGTGCTGCGCAGGTAGGGCTCGCCCTGTGGGTTGCCGTAACCTGCGAGCAACGCCGAATTTTGCAGGGCATGGCCAAGGCAGCGCTTCCAAAGCGAGGCGGGAAAAAGGCTGCTGTCGATATAATTATTGCCGAAGTCGTACCGTATGGCTACGGCAGAAGGCTTTTGCGGCGGCAGAATTTTCTGCGGCTTGCGGGAAACTATGCTGCCCGCAAAGTAACCGCGTTTGGGGCTGGCAATAAGGTAGCCTTCGGCAACAAGCTGGCTGTATGCTGCTTCTGCCGTGGTGCGGCTTACTTCCAAATCGTGTGCCAGTTTACGCAGCGACGGCATTTTTTCTCCGGCTGCAATTTCACCGCTGTGTATTTTGCTTTTAATTTCGTTTATCAGGCGCAGATAAAGCGGAAAATCTTTTTTGTCTGCCTGCGGCAAGGTTATAAGCATAAACTGTCCCCTTTAAAATTGGAAATTCTGGATATTTTTTTAATAACAGTTTTAGTATATCATAATATCCGTGTTAAAAACATAAATTTTTTGTATTACAGGGGGCTTTAAAATGGCATTACATAAGGCTATGACCATTGCCGGCAGCGATACAAGCGGCGGCGCAGGCATGGAAGCAGATTTAAAAACATTTACCGCCATGGGCGTGTACGGCATGACGGCGCTGACGGTTATTGTGGCGCAGAACCCGCTCAACTGGGACCACGAGATGTACCCAATCGGCATGGATGTTATTGAAAAACAGATAAAAACCATTGTGGAAGGCATAGGCATTGACGCCATGAAAACAGGTATGCTCGGCAGTGCGGAACTGGTGCAGCTGGTGGCCGATACCATTGATAAATACAGTTTGAAGAACGTTGTTATTGACCCGGTAATGGTGTGCAAGGGCATTGACGCAATTATGGTGCCGGAAGCAGCCAAAGCCATTAAAGAAGTGCTGGTAAGCCGTGCCGACGTTATTACTCCGAATACTCTGGAAGCGGCGTATATTGCCGGTATGGATAAGGTGGAAACGCTTGACGAAATTAAAGAAGCTGCGGCGCGCATTCAGGAAATGGGCGCAGGCTATGTTGTTATTAAAAGCGGCTCGCGCAATAACAGCCATGAAGCGGTAGATGTACTGTATGACGGCAAAAACTATGTTGTTAATACCGAAAAGAAAATTCCCGGCTGCTTTAACCACGGCGCAGGCTGTACTTTTTCGGCAGCCATTACCGCAGGGCTTGCCAAAGGCCTGAGCGTTAAGGACGCTTTGGCGGAAGCCAAGGAATTTATTACGGTGGCACTTAAAAATTCCTTCCGCCTGAACCAGTTCAGCGGCGCAACCGACCACTGCAAGTGGAAAAATAATTAAAAATAAATAATTTAAACGGGCTCTGTTTAGGCAGTAATGCTAAAATGCGGGCCCGTTTTTTGTTTAAAAATTTTACTAACCGGCACAAATACCTTATACTGTAATCAGGGAAACTGATTGAGGTAAGTATGCTTAAAAAATTTTACCATCCTAAACTGTATATTGGTATTATTATTGTTGCGCTTGTTGTAACCGGCGTATATTTCTGGCTGTGCCGCCTTGCGGGTGAACATGCGGCCGAAATTTTTAACGCCGAAATGGCACGCCAGAAAACGCTTGAAGGCAGCGTGGCCGTTGAAAGCATTACGGCTGATATGTGGGGCAATGTTGGCTTCCGCGGGCTTAAATGGCTGGACGCTGAAGGCGAACCGGTTGTATTTGTGCCGGACGGGCGCTTTAAAGTTAAACCGTGGGATGTTGTTACCGGCAGCATAAATTTAAACAGCCTTGAAGAAGCAGAACTTAACCACCCTGTAATAGCCATCCGCTTCAATAAAGATATGCGCCCGGCTTTTTTGCCTGAAAAGAAGAAGGACGCAGGGCAGGAAACAAAAAAGCGTCATAAAGGGCTGCATATCAATTTGCCCGAAAATCTGCCGCAAAGCAGCATAAAAATTAATGACTGCACTATTACCGCCAGTTACAGGCACCGTTATTTTGTATTAAGCGGTGTTAACGCTGCTGTGCGCACGGTTAGTCCGCAGGAGGCGGCGCTTAAAATTACCGCAGCCGGTTTTGGCGGCATGATGATTGGCGACGAACTGGGCATAAGCGGCAAACTTTTGCTTAACGGCGGGCAGCCGCAGTGCGATTTGTATATTTCCATGAAAAATGTTGTGCCGGAATCGCTTGGCCTTGGCAAGGTTAAAGATACTGCCAGCGTTTACGGGCATGCAACGGGGCCGCTTTCCGGGCCTTCTATTGACGGCAGAATTGAATTTTTGCAGCTTAATATACCGGCACTGCGTTTTTACAAAGTTAACGGCGATTTCTTTTATAAAGACGGCAAAATTGATTTCAGCAATGTAACAGGCGGTATTTACGGCGGTACGGTGGAAGCAACCGGAGCTTATGACGTAGATACGCGCGGTTACAGCATTGATGCGCTTGGGCATGATTTAATGGCGTCCATTGCGGCCAAAACCAGCAAAATTAACTGCCGTGTTGAGCTTGATTTAAAAATGCGCAGCGACGGCAACCCTAAAAACGTGCTTACTTACGGCAGTTTTACAAGCGGCGCGGGTACATACAGCCTGATACCGTTTGAACAGATTTCCGGCAAATTTAATGACAGGCATGGCGTGCTGAAATTTACGGATGTAAAAATAAAAACGCCGCTTGGCGAAGTTACAAGCGACGCTTTTGAAATCGTTAAGGGGCGCGTGCATATTAATGATATCTGGCTGACAGCGCCGGACGGTGAAAAAATACAGGTAAAATAAAAAGAGCGTGTGCTTAAAGCATACGCTCTTTGTGTTTATGGCATTATACCCTGTGCTTGATATGGTCCAGCGCCTGGGCAAACAGGGTTAAAACGTGGTTGTCGTCAAGGCTGTAAATAACTTCCTTGCCGGTTTTGGTAAATTTAACCAGCCCTGCGTGGCGCAGAAGGCGCAGCTGGTGCGAGATTGCAGACTGCGTCATTTCCAGTGTTCCGGCAATATTCGTTACGCAGGATTCGTTTTCGGCAAGCAAAGCCAGAATACGGATACGCGTAGGGTCGCCCAGAACTTTAAAAGTATCGGCCATGGGCTGTACAAATTTTTCTGCAATGGGCACATCCAGTTTTAAATTATGCAGTTTACCTTCAGTATTTTCGTTCATAATTTCACCTCTTGTTGTAACCCTTGCTGAAAAAGAAAAGCAAAACAGCGTAATATACAAAGCTGCCCATTACCGTACGGGTAGAAAAAAGCAGCGGAAAAGCAATAAACGCGATGAGCAGAATACATACCTGCAAAAGCGAGGCAAAAATACCGCGTGCGCGGATGGTGCGCCAGGACAGCACGCTGTAGCGCGATGCAAAAATGCCGAATAAAAAGCCACTTAAAACATATAAAATTTGCGAAAGAAAATTATCAAGATTAAAATCCATTATTTACCTGCCCTGCCGGAAAATGAAGCCGGCATAAGATGATTAAGAATACCGCTTTTAATGAGCAGCCCCGCAATTATGCTGCCGCCCATGGTGCTGATTAAAAACGGCGGCACAAAGAACCAGGCTGCCGCTTTGCTGTTTAATATTGCCCAGGCAATAACCCATGCTGCCAGCCCGCCTAAAATGCCGGTGCCGAAAATTTCGCCCAGCATGGCCGCGCCGGTATTATGCCAGCGGCTGTAAGCAAGCCCGGCTAAGAAGGCGCCAATCATGCTGCCTGGAAATGCCAGAAGCGAGCCTGTGCCTGCCATATTGCGCAGGCAGGAAATAACGAAAGCAACGGAAACAGCTTCTTTAGGCCCTAAAATAACTGCGCAGAGTACATTTATAGCATGCTGAACCGGAAAGCATTTGGAAGCGCCTGCCGGTATATAAACCAGATGCGCGCTTAAAGTGCCTATGGCAACAAGCAGTGCTGCCAGCGTTAATTTATGGATATTCATAAAAATCACTCCGGAACATGAAAATGACAAAAATATTTTTTATAATAATTCATACAATAATATTATACATGTTTGTAATATCTGCCGCAAGATAAAAAGGAAAACACCGTATGGCGTAGAAGTATATAGCATATTAATTGTTTGTTGTACAAAGGGGTAGTAATTATGCAGGCTTTGGAAGGAATAAAAATAATTGATTTCAGCAAATGGCTGCCGGGGCAATACTGCGGCATGGTTCTGGGCGATTTCGGCGCGGACGTAATTAAGGTTGAAGATGTAAAGGGCGACGTTACGCGCGGTTTTACGCCGGCTAAAGAACCCGGCATGAGTTACTGGCATTTAATGCTGAACCGCAACAAGCGCGGCATTACCGTAAATTTAAAAACGCCTGCCGGGCGTGAAGTTTTGCTGCGCCTTTTAAAAGAGGCAGACATATTTCTGGAAGGTTTCCGCCCCGGGTATTTAAAAATGCTGGGGCTTGATTACGAAAGCGTAAGCAAAATTAACCCGCGGCTTATTTATTGTTCCATTACCGGTTTCGGGCCGGAGGGAAAATATAAACACATGCCTTCGCATGACCTTAATGTTATAGGGCTTGCGGGTGTGGCAGCGCCGGAAGACGGAACGGATATAAGCGTGCCTTCGGTGCAGGTGGCGGCCCTTGGCGGTAGTTTAAATGCCATCAGCGGCATTTTGATGGCACTATATGCCCGCGAGCGCACCGGCAAAGGGCAGCTTGTAAACGTTGATTTGTACAGCTCGGCAATCAATGCGGAAATTACGGCAATCAGCAGCGTCATCGGCTGCCGCGAAACCGGCATGCCTTCTTTCGGGCGTACGGCATCGCATTATTACAGCGTATACAAAACAAAGGATGGCCGTTATTTAAGCATCGGCACGATTGAGCCGAAGTTCTGGCAGAAAATGTGCAGGTTGATTGACCTGCCGGAACTTGAAAGCCGCCAGTTTGATTTTGCCCATTCGGCAGAAATAAAAGAGAAACTGGCAGCTGCTTTTGCAGGGAAAACTCAGGCCGAGTGGCTGGAGCTTATCGGTAAAGACGAGTTTTGCGTAACGCCAATCCGCACCTTGCAGGAGGCTTTGGACAGCAGCTTGACGACGGAACAGTCGCAAATGCTTGTAACAAAAAAAGAAGATTTCGGAGATTATACTTATGTAAAATCTGCGGCGAAGCTGTCTGACACACCGGGCACTATCCGCAAACGCGCGCCTTATTTGGGCGAGCATACGCAGGAGGTGCTGGAAAGAGCGGGCTATACCAAAGAAGAAATTGCTGCCATGCACGAAAAAGGGGAGATATAAATGGCATTAAAAAACATTTTTAAGTTATTTGCCGGTTTGCTGTTTGCCTTTTATTTACTGCTTGGCACTGCTTTTCCGGCAGAAGCCGGCATTATAAGCAAGCAGCAGGAAATTGAGATGGGGCGCGAAACCGCCATGGCGCTGGAAGCTCAGTACGGCGTTGTGCAGGATTACGAACTGCAGGAGCGTGTGAACCGCATTGGGCAAAGCCTTGTAGCTGTAAGCGACCGTCAGGATTTGGAATATACCTTCAAAGTGCTTAACTGCGACGAAGTTAACGCACTGGCCTGCCCCGGCGGGTTTGTATATGTGTTTAAAGGGCTTATTGATTACATGCCGAGCGATTCTGAACTGGCAGGTGTTTTAGGGCACGAAGTAAGCCATATTGTTGAAAAACATACCGTACACCAGATTGAAAAACAGCTTTTAACAACTCTTTTGCTGGCTGTTGCCACCAAGGGCGATATGGGGCTTACCGGGCTCGCCTCGCAGGCACTGGCAGCAGGTTATAGCCGCACCGATGAACGCGGCGCCGATAAGGAAGGGTTTAACCTGTGCGTTAAGGCAGGCTACAATCCGTACAGCATGGTGCTTACCATTAATAAACTGGAAGATTTGGCCAAAGAAAAAGGCAATCCGGGCTATGGCCTGTTCAGCAGCCATCCGGAACCGGAAGAACGCTTGAAACGCGTAATGAAGCAGATTAAAAAGTTAGACCCTCATCCCGATATTACGGTGCATGAAGACGGCACGGCAACCGTACACGAAGGTGACTGGACTTTTAACATTACTCAGACCGTGGGCAACGATAAGCCTGAATACCGCGCCTATATGCTGGCAGGTTCGCTGTATGTAGCGCGTCAGCGCGGGCCTGTTGACCCGTACCGTTTTATTGTGTACGACAACGGCAGCAGCGCAACGCTGTACTATGAAGACGTTCAGCTTTTAACAGTATATAACCAGGATGCCTATGCCGCAGGCTTTGGCGATGCAGGCAGCTACGCCAACGGCTGTGCCCAGCTTTTGCGTGAATGGGCGCCGGTAGCCAATGCCAATGACGCTGCTAAAGCCGATAAGGATAAAGATTAAACGTTAAAGGTGAATTTATGGACTTAGGGAAAATTATCGCGTTTAACTTAAATAAACTGCGTACGGAGCGCAGCCTGACTTTGGGACAGCTGGCAAAACTATCCGGCATCAGCAAAGCGATTTTGTCGGATATTGAAAAAGGTGGCAGCAACCCTACCATTAACACTATCTGGAAAATTGCCAACGGGCTGAACGTGCCGTATACACGCCTGATGGAAGTTAAAGAGCCTGACGGCACCGTAGTGCGCAGAAGCGATACGGCGGAGCAAAGTGACGAAACGGGCGTATACCGCGTTCACTGCTATTTTTCAACAGCGCCGGAACGCAATTTTGAACTGTTTTACTGCGAACTTGACGCAGAAAGCGCCAATGCTTCAATCGCTCATTCGCCAAGGGCGCAGGAATATATTTATGTTATCGAAGGCTCACTCACTCTTAAAACCGATACCGCCATTTATGAGCTCCATGCCGGTGATTCGCTTGTGTTCAGTTCTTCTGTTAACCATACGTATATTAACGACGCCAAGATTAAAGTAAAATTTATGGTCATCAACTATTATCCGTATTAAAACGGCAAAATAAAAACTCCTGCTATCTGTGGATAACAGGAGTTTCTTTTGCTTATTGCTTAAACAACTATTTAATTATTTGTTGAAGTAACGAGCGAGCAGGCCTGCAAATGCTCTGCCATGGCGGGCTTCGTCACGGGCCATTTCATGAACGGTGTCATGGATAGCGTCAAGGCCGAGTTCTTTAGCGCGTTTTGCAAGGTCGGTTTTGCCTGCGGTTGCGCCGTTTTCAGCTTCTACGCGCATTTCAAGGTTCTTTTTGGTGCTGTCGGTAACAACTTCGCCGAGCAGTTCAGCAAATTTAGCAGCATGTTCTGCTTCTTCAAAAGCAGCTTTTTCCCAGTACAGGCCGATTTCCGGATAGCCTTCACGGAAAGCAACGCGGCTCATAGCGAGGTACATGCCTACTTCGCTGCATTCGCCGTTGAAGTTAGCGCGCAGGTCTTCTTTAATATCTTCGGGAACGTCTTTAGCTACGCCAACAAAATGTTCAGCAGCCCAGGTCATTTCGCCTTTCATTTCTACAAATTTGGAAGCCGGAGCTTTGCATTGCGGGCAGTATTCCGGAGCAGCTTCACCTTCATAAACATAGCCACAAACTTGGCAAACCCATTTTTTCATTATTCATTCCTCCATAAAGTACAAATTTTAAAATTATCATGGCGGTTCGTTCTAACCGCTTACTGTAATGATTTTAACACAGCACAGGCAAGTTGTCAATAATTATTATTAATTGTTAGAGATTGCTAACATTAAAATTTTTGTGAAATGCCGTAAAAATATCTGTTAAAGGCAGCTTACTGCAAAATTCGGCTGTAAACAGCCTTTAATTGAAGTGCCCTATTGTAGAATAAGCGATAAATTGCTATAATATACAGAACGGAGGTATATTATGGAAAAATTTACTGTTACGTTAAACCACCATGCTCATTATGGTTATGTAGAATATGACCCGGAAACCAAAACCGCTAGTGTCGTGCTGGATGTTCCGGAAGCCAAAGCAAGGGTAGAAGAATTTTTAAGCAAACCCTTAACGCTTGATTTGCCTGAAGGCGAAACTATCCGTCAGTTTGTTACCAAAACTTTAATGCCGCTTGACAGTTTGGAAAACTTTAAAAACTGCCTTGGCAGATTGTGGTTCAATACCGATGTAAGGGTAGAGTGGAGCATGCCTCCCGGAGCAATGGATAATTTATAATTGCCCGCTGCTTAAAACTGTGATAAACTTAATAAGTTGATATTCGGTTCCGTAGCTCAGCAGGATAGAGCAACCGCCTCCTAAGCGGTAGGTCGGCAGTTCGAATCTGCCCGGGATCACCAGTAAATATGCGCCTTTCCGCGTTTGCGGAAGGGCGTTTTTTATTGCTTTTTTCGCGTCAAGACCAAATTCAAGACTAAATCGCTAAGTAAAGAAAAATCCGTCAGAGCGTTTTTCGGACTCTGACGGATTTTTTTGATTATATATTTTTTAAGTCAAAATACGGTTCTTGTAAATTACCATTGAACAACTCGATTAAAACTTCTAATATTTTTTGTTTATTAAAATTTTTTGTTTCAGCATTAGGGAAATGTAGTAAATATCCATATAATCCTATAAGTGTTAGGATGTTAGCTCTTGTAGGAAGCGTATAATTTTTTATACGTTGTTCTTCGATGTAATATTTTGGTGGTATTAAAATACCAATTCCAACGCCTAAATTTTTAGCTCCATTAATAGTTGCTTCAGTTTCATAATGCAATAAAATGTCACTACTATATGGAGAGTTTGAAATACCTGTAAGCCAATCTATTGATACAGCATAGACATTGGATATTATTAATATTTTACTTAGAGGTGGGTCTATTTCGTTTTTTTCGTATCTTTGGTAATTACGAGGCTGCATGTTAAGTATATTGGCAAAATCTTTCACTGGAATATTATGTAATAGCCTAAGTTTTTTTAATTTATCTCCTAAAGATGACATAATAAACTCCTTATACCAATTGACAAGACATTAAATGTCTGATATTATATATACAAATAGGACATTTAATGTCTTATTTGTATATATAATATCAATAATTTAATTATATCAAAAAAAGAGGTGATATAAAAGATGGCACGCCGCAGAATGTTTAGCTTGGATGTAATAGATAATGATATATTTCAGGACTTGCCAAAGACAACAAAATATTTATATTTTGAGCTTGGTATGAGAGCTGATGATGATGGTTTTATTGGCAATCCAAAGCGACTGTTACGTATGCTGGGTTGCGATGATGATGACCTGCGACTATTGATAGCAAAGGGCTATATACTATCATTTGATGATGGCATTATCGTTATTCGTGATTGGCATATACATAACCAATTACGCCAAGACCGACATAAGCCTACCATGTATACCGATTGCCTAATACAACTGGAATTGAATACGAAAAAGCAGTACATCTTATTAAATGATGATGGCAACCAAATGGCAACCAACGGTAAACCCAGGTTAGATAAGATAAGAAAAGATGAGAATAGTAATAATATAAATAACGATAGTACTTATATAGACCAGTCAGTCAGAGATGTGGAAAACTATCCATGTGTGGATAAATCTCTGATAAAAGAGGTCTTATCGCAAACCGACCCTAATAGCGCGCATTATAAAAAATTATTCGAAAAATATGGAGGTTAAAAAAATGAAAGAGCGTAAATTTTTTACAGTATCGCAGCTTGTCGCATATTTGGGAGATGGAGTTATCAGTCGAGGGACAATATACTTGATGATAAAAAAGGGGGAAATACCAACAGTACGTATCGGTGAGCGTATCCTTATTCCTGTGAGTTGGGTTGACCAATTTATCAATAATGCGAATGATGTTGTATCAGCAAAAATAAAGGCAGCTAACGCATAATGGCACGCCGGGCATGGGGTGAAGGTTCCACCTTTTATGACAATACCAATAAATGTTGGACATGGCGAGGTACGTACATAGTAAACGGAATTAAAAAGCCAAAAACATTAACGGCAAAACGGCAAATTGACCTTAAAAAGAAAGTTGACCGATTTAAGCTGATGGTTGACGAGGGTTATTTTGCCGATGATAACATTAATCTTAAAACATGGATAGAAATGTGGCTTGATGTTATTATAAAGCCAAGCGTAAAAAAGAAAACGCTGGACAATTATGCCGACCGTTTACGTTACGTAATTGCTAAATTCGGCGAGCGAAAATTAAAAACTTTAGCCCCATTAGAATTGCAAAATTTTTTCAATGAACTTCGTCTAACAGGCGGCAAAAAACAGCAAGGCCTTGCTGCCGAAAGCGTAAATTGCTGCCGCAGATACTTAAAGAGCTGCCTTGATTCTGCCATCCAAAATGGACTTTTAAAAACAAATCCGGTTGTCGGCACAAAGCCGCAACGAAAGACTAAAAGTGAAATGGTGGTAATGGATGACTTTGAGGTTCAGCACTTTTTGGAAATTATCAAACAGGGCGATTATATTTATGCTGGGGCAAAAAGCCCACGTTATATTCGCCGGGACGAAGGAACCGAATATTACATTCAATGTTTTTATAATTTGTGCAATTTGGCGTTTGCAAGCGGAATGCGCATCGGCGAACTGCGCGGTTTGTCATGGTCATGTGTTAACTTTAAAAAGAAGTATGTGGAAGTCAAAAATCAAATCGTAAAAACTGCGGATGATGATATTTGGGACGAGCCAAAAACGGAAAAATCTAAACGCAAAATTGCTATTGATGATAACACTCTAAACGAGCTGAAAATTTATAAAAATTATCAGCTCGCGTATGAAGCAATGCTCGGAGATAAGTTCAATAACGAATTTAATCTTTGTTTTACGAATACATGGGGCAAGCCTTTTGATTTAAGCAATTTTCGTGATAGATATTTTCGGAAAATGCTTTTGGCTGCCGAAGTTAAAGACGGATTTACTCCGCATTGTATGCGCCATACTCATGCTACTTTGCTATTAAAACATGGGGTTAATATCAAAGTTGTATCGGAGCGTTTGGGTCACAGCAACGTAACCGTAACATTAAACATTTATGCTCATGTTTTGGAGAGTATGGAAGAAACAGCACCATCCACTTGGGCGCAAATAATGCGCGGAATAGAGAAAACAGAAGAAAATTTGTAAAATTGATAAAGTATTGTTATAATGTAAAATGTAATTTATAAATACCTACTATTGTAGGCGTCTCTGAAAAATAACTTTTAATGATTAAAAAAAGTGAGACTATCGTTTAATTAAGGGTTAAGTGTAACCTGATTGCGGTAGTCTCTTTTTTTATGCCAGTCCTCGATATTTTATCGAGGCGCACTTAAGGGTTTTGAGCCTTGCACTAAAACCCGTGCTTCACGGCTTACGCCGTTTTAGCTTTACCTTTTACAAAAATGTAAAATCGAAATCGTCACATTCGTTCCTGCTGCGCCAATGGCGCAATATTAAAAATACAAACCAACAAAGTAAAATGAAAGGAGGGAGATGCAAAAATGGCAACATATCATTGCTCAATTAAAAATGGTAAATCAGATAACGGCAAAGCACACTGCGATTATATTTTGCGCCAGGGTAGCTATGCGAACGGAACTAAAAAAGAAGAATTAGTATACAAACAATTCGGCAATCTACCATCATGGGCTGCATCTCCTTCCGATTTTTTTGAGCGCGCTGATTTATATGAACGCAAGAATGGCAATGTCTATACCGAATTTGAAATCGCGTTGCCGAATGAGCTCTCGTTAGAAGAAAATATAAAATTAGTGCAGCGCTTTGTTGAGGAAAATGTTGGCAATAATAAAGTTTACTGCTTCGCTATCCACGAAAAAAATGCAACACTTGATGAAAAGAACAGACAGCCGCATGCACATATTATGTTTTCTGAACGTATCATTGAAAACAAACAAAATATAAAACCGGATTATCAATTTTTCAAAAAATACAATGTAAAAAATCCGGAGTGGGGCGGCTATAAAAAAGATGACCGTTTTACAAAATCACTTGCAGTCGGCTCGCAAAATACTTTAAAAGTTAGAGTGAGTTTAGAGAAAATAGTCAATGAAACTTACGAAAAAAATGGTTTAGATGTTCGTGTGTCCTGTAAATCTTTAAAGGATTTACGGGTCGAAGCCATGCTAAAAAATGACAAAGACCAATTCGATTATTACGACCGTCCGGCGCAAAATCATCTGGGACCAAAACTGGCAAACCAAATGAAAAAACAAATGAAGAAACTGGATTTTAAATTTGAACATTTATCAGATAAAGCACGTTTATATGTGCTGTCAAAAGAAATAAAAACTACTTGTGAAGAAATAAAGAAATACCAAAATGTAATTAAGGAACTGCGCAAACTTGAAGCCCAGGAAAAATTAAATTTGGTAAATTTAAAAGCAGACCTTTCTGGAAAAACCGTGGAAGAAATTACCCTGGACGGCAAAAAATTTGCAGACCGTCTTTATTCTTCTGCATTTGTAATCGGTAAAAAGGTTAAAGAAAACAATCAGAGCATACAGCTTACACAAAAATTAATTTTAACTGATGACCGTATTCACAAAATTGCATTGTCCGTTTATACAAAAGGGCAGAGCAAACGGTTAGATAAAGAAAAGAGGAAAGTGGCAGAGCTACGTAAAAAATTTGACGCGGCCTTTGATGCTTTTGCCCAAAAACCGATGCCGAAATGGCACGAACTTCATTATAAACGTGATTATAATGAAGAAAAAAACAAGTTGCTTAAATGTCAAAATGATGTGCTGGAAAAAGAAAAAAATTTGGCAGAAAAACTGGAAATTTACGAGCGTGAAATTCAGAAGCCGGAACATATTGCCGGCATAAAAGAGATGGAAACTGCGCTTAAAAATAAAAACGAAGCGCGCAAAGAATACCTTAAACAGCTTAAAGAGTCTAACCGCAATTTGAAATATCTGGGCAGACAATTCCTTTGTTTAAGTCAAAAAATTATGCCGCAGTTCAGTTATAAGGTAGATAAAGAGGCAGCCGGATTTATTAAAAAATCTAACCTGGCGAACCAGGACAGGCGCGACCCGACATTACAAGAAAAGCTCGAAAGCAGCTTGAACAAGCTGAAAGCAGCGGTAAATAAAACACGCGACGAGCGGGTTAAAGGTGGCATGAGAGCCGACTTAAACGTTGATGTAAGGGATAATGGCATGGAAATATAAATGTAAAACAATTTTGTGGTTTGGTTATTATCTGTAAAAAGGTAACAAAAAAGCCCTGATACCTTTAAGAACAGGAAAACGGTATCAGAGCCTTAACCCTAAACAGATTATACAGCACAAATTATATGCAGTCAAACTTTTTATTATGTTGCTATTTTAGCGAAAGCAATAGCACAAACTCTTAAAAAAATAAAGTTTATGCTATTGAAAGCACAAACTTTGAAAAAAGCTATATCATAAAAACATAAATTAGTTATTGGGTGGAAAACCCAAATACTTTTGGCGCAAATAATCTGCTTGTTCCTTGCTTATACTACCATCATAGTAGGCAGAATTTATAGAGCCGTAAACTTCATCAAGCAGGCAATCAACATACAATACCTGTTTTTTCTTGCCTTCAAGTAAAGCATCTATGTCATGCTGTAAAAACGGAGGTAAATTGCTTTCCCAGTATTTTTCAAATATTTTAGTATCGCTGTTTTCAATCTTGATAATCTTTTCTCTAATTTTATTTATTTTGTTTTGCTTCTGATGTTCATCCATTTTCATCACCGGTATATTTATTATTTAGGTTTTCGTAAATTAAAATGCCGTCTTTTTTTATGCCTTTGACTAAGAAATAATCTAATTCCTGTTTTCCAACAGGCTCTAAAACAATATCAACTTCTTTATGCAAGGCTTCCTGCAAATCTGAAAACAGGCCGCCTAATTGAAATAAAGTCCTTAGTTTACCGCGTTTAACATAAAAATCATAATCGCTGTTAGGCTTTGCGTCACCGCGCGCCTGCGAGCCAAAAAGATAAACGGCTTCAAGCCCATATTTATCGGCGATTGGGGCTACAATTTGTTTTAATTCTTCCAAATCGAATGTTTTATTATATTTATCTGAACTTAATTCTGCCTGTACATATTCCATGATAACTTTTCTTATATATTCCTCTACGTTTAACTTATTTAATTCAGCAGCATATTCTACGAGTTTTGCTTCACGTTTGGTAAAATTTATAGTTACTTCCATTGCCTTCACCTGCCTGTAAATACTGTTTTGCAGAGTATCGTTAAATATATTATACTAAAGTTGGCAGTTGATTTATAGGAGTTTTATTATGGCTATTTATATTACAGGCGATATACACGGAAAGCCGGAGCGGTTAAGCAACAAAAGATTAAAGCTTTTTGGTTTGGAACTTAATAACTGGGATATAGTAATTGTCTGCGGTGATTTTGGCATTCTGTGGAATGAAAATGATAAATACTGGCTGAACTGGCTGGCAGAAAAACCATTTACAACACTTTTTGTAGACGGCAACCACGAAAATTACGATTTATTGTACAGCTATCCTGTTGAAAATTTATTCGGCGGTAAAGTCCATAAGATTAAAGATAATATATTCCACCTTATGCGCGGCGAAGTTTTTAACATTGATGGCCTGACATTTTTTGCTTTTGGTGGAGCAACTTCGACCGATAAAGCTGGGCGTATCGAGCATATTTCATGGTAGCCGCAGGAAAATTTCTGCCTGGCAGAATTTGATAATGCTGCCATGAATTTAGAAAAAGTAAATTTTAAAGTTGATTACGTTATTACCCATACGGCACCAATACGCTTTTTAGAAAAAGTGCCTGACGCTGCCAGCAGAGCGGCGGAATGCAAAACATCCATAATGCTTTCGGAACTGGAACCGCTTATTGAGTACAAGCACTGGTTCTTTGGGCATTTCCACACGGATTATCACCGTAAAGAATCGGTGTGCAGCTGGATGTATAAAGAGTTGCTGCCTTTAAACAGTGAAAGGGCTGTGTATTGGAGCATAGACCCGTCATGTTATGGCGAAACAATAAATTTTTATAAACCGTTTGATGAATGTACCGCAAAAAAATACTTCTACGGACAGGGCGAAAAAAGCAATTTGTGGTACAGAATTTGCTGCAAAGAAAAGGCTGCTGTCAATAAAGGTGAAACAAAGCAGTATTACAGCAATTTTATAATAAGGCCTATGAACAGGCAGTTAGAAGAAATATTAGGCGAATAAGCCGGTGATAACATGAAACAAACAGTAGAAATGGAAAAATGGCTTGCAAAACGCAGGGAAATTCTACAAAATACTAAGCCGGAATACCGGCCGCGCACAATGGAACGCCCTTTAAAATTCCGTTCAGCGGAAAAACGGCGTGCTTTGGCGAAGGCTTGCAAACGTGCGTGGGACGATGCTGTTAAAAGCGGCAAAATAGTTAAATCCGGAAACACATATAAAATAAATGATTTGCAGAACACGGCTGATGAATATTTAGCGGTAGCAGCGCAATTAAGTGCTGAAAGCGGCAGCAATATTGTTATTGCTGGCAGCTCTGCCGTTAGATTTTACAGTGCAAACAGTTATTTAAACACTACACTTGAACTATTTGCCGAAAATACGGAAACGGTATCAGCCGCTCTGAAAAGAGCCGGTTTTAAAAATGATGCAAAAGGCTGCTGGAACAGTGATAATTCTGTTATACAAATCTGCCTTATAGAACCTAAAAACGATAATCTGTATAAAGAAACAGATAAAATAATAACGCCTTTAGGAACCGTTCTTATAGCCAAAAAAGAAAATATTATATTACAGCGTATAATTGACGGCGTGGATTATGAAAACACTTCTGAATGGGCAGAATACCTGCTTTTTACCCATTTTGATGATATTGATATGGAGTATTTGCAGATGCAGGCCGATAAGTTTATGATTTGTTTGAGAGGTGAATAAAATGCTTGAAAAACTATATGAGGCAATAGAATATGCGGTTATTAACAATAAGCCAGTTAAATTTTTCGATGAAGATACAGAGAAATTACAGTTAAAAATGCTGCCGGGCCAGAGGCTGCTTATAACAAATTTATACTGGACAGACCAAAATAGAAATATCTATAATCCAATACTTGAAGCGCAATACAGAGCCGAACACAATATTGCTCAGCTATATGTAACAGGTAATATGGAGCTTAATAATACAACATCCGGAAGAACATGGATGTTTGTTAAAGAAAACCGTTACAAAAGAAATAAGAATATAAACGGAAACGAAGAAATAAAATTTGAGGAATTTAAGTATAAACCGGAAGATTTTCCGTACCCGCTTAACGAAGATATAGAAAAAGTTTATAAAGCATACCGTGAAAAAGATATGGATTATCTGGAATTATATGTTGGTAATATCTATTTAACATTAAAACACGCCGGAATAAACCGTGTTTTATCGGACGTGAAGGTTCACGAAATGCAGCAGTATTTTTGGTGGCTATTGGATAAACTAAAAAAGCAATAAATTTTTAAGAGGTATCATTATGGCTTTTACAGTCAGCGCATCACAGACATGTCAGGTACGTTCATCAATCAGAACTATAACTGAATTGCCATACCAAACGATGGCAGCCATTTTTAAAAACGAAATTCCATATAACGAGAAAGAACATAAACTTTTCTTTTTAGGATTTTTTGAAGAATGTTGGCCGGAGTTAATTAAACGTTTCATGGCAGAACAGGGTATTACAAGACAGCAAATTATAGATTTATTTTATAAATTACCACAATGGCGTGGTGAACTTTACAACTTTAGGGAAGCCTTAAAGAATGGAGAATTTTAAATAAAAGCATAGTAAGGATACTTCACCTTTTCTATAAACCGTGGTACAATGAGTTCACAGAAAAAGAAATTGCAGCTTCTTCAGGAAGCAAAGGAAAAGCCATGCTGGAGCAACAGCGTGGCTTTTTCGTTACTTATCAGCAATGATAATCTGCCCGTCTTTTTTTGTTGTCAAAATTAAAATTTTGTTTTAAAATTGCCGTATAAAACCTGTTAAATTAGTAAGGCATTAATTTATATACCAATCTGCAACAAAAAGCATACAGCGGCATTTACGGCGGCGTAATGGGTATATTCATTTAATAATATTAGTCTGCAAAAATATTAACTTTTGTAAACTAAATATATCATGTGTTGAACGCAGTGAAAACATAATAAAAACTACGGAGCAATTTAAACTCCGCAGTTTTATACCAACAGTTTAAATAACTTAATTATCTTCTAATAGCCAGTTAATTATGTTCAGTGCTTTAATGCCATTATAAGTAGTGTCGCCGTATATATCCATTGATAAAACAATTTTTTCGTAATTGTCGCGTATTTTTTCTAGGGGAGCTAATTCACGCTTGCGCACTTCTTCTCCTTGAAGGCTTTCTGTTACCTGAATATACAGTTTTTTATTATATTTCGTTGCTATAAAATCAACTTCGGAATTATCAACTTTGCCAACAGCCAAATCATAGCCGCGCCGCAAAAGCTCCAGATAAACAATGTTTTCTAAAATATGCCCTCTGTCTCTATCACGGTTGCCAAGCAAATAAGTTCTAAGCCCTGTATCAACAATGTAATATTTTCCAAGCGTCCTCAAAAATTCTTTGCCTTTAATGTCAAAACGTTTAATTTCATAGAAAAAGTAACTTTCGGTTAAAGTATTTACATAAGCTTGTACGGTATGAGTACTTGGCTTTCCTTTACGTGTTTCGTCAACTAACAATCCTTCGTTAAAAAGAGTGCCTGCCATAGATGTGGCAGAAATGCTGCTGCCAATGTTATCTGCTAGGAAAAGAATTATTTTTCTAAGTAGAGTCGCATCGGTAATACGCCTTTGCCCTCTGCGTTTTTCTCTTTCCAGTATATCTCTGATGACAACGGTAGAATAAATGCCGTCTAACAGTGCCATTGCCTTATTTTGGTCAAGGCCTATATCGGCAATGCCTGGCATACCGCCAAAAAGTAAGTAAGCATCAAACGCTTCTGCTGGTTCATATATAATACCGTTTTGGTCTTTAATGATTTTACGGTTTCCTCCAAAGACATTAGCAGTTTCTTCTATTTTAAAGCCGTGGAAATCAAGAAACTCGACAAAGGATAGTGGTAGCATTTTAATTTCCACGCTGCGGCCAGAAAGATATGTGGCATACTCTGATGAAAGAAGGTATGCATTAGAACCAGTTATGTAAATATCACAATCAAAATCTACACGAAATGAATTGACAGCATCTTCCCATCCTTCTATACGCTGCAATTCGTCGAAAAAGAGATAGGTACGCTTGTTAGCATTAATGCGTTCTTTGACATAGCTGTAAAATTCTTGCGCTGTCATATTCTTAAATGCCATGGATTCAAAATTCATTGCCAATATTTGCTTATCTTCAATACCCTGTTCTTGTAAATGTTTAATCATCAGCTTTAGTAGGCTGGATTTACCACAGCGGCGGATACCGGTAATTATTTTTACCGGTTCAGTATCTTTAAAAGCGAGTAATTTATTTAAGTAATCAGTTCTGGGTTTTAAAGTTTGGTTGCTAATCATTTTCAACACCTACCTTGTGAAAATTATAGCATAAATTCATAAAAAAACAAAGTTTATGCTATGAATAGCATAAACTTTTCAGTCTGTCGAAAAAGACAGTTTCAGCAAAAGCTGAAGCTGTCTTTTCCTATCTTTATCGTAAATTTTTCTGCTGAAGTTCTTAAAATAAGCCAAAAATAAAAGTTGTTTTTTCCTCCTTTGCCATTATCCCATTTCCACATTGCCATCTTCTTTAAATTCATTGCAACAAATTTAAGCTTAACCCATTTTGTTACTTGTGTTAAGCCTCTATACTGCGTATACCGCATACCATATTTTTCTTTTGCATCTGCAAAGATGCGTTCTATCGTTTCTTTCCGCTTGTTATACAACTCTTTGTATTTCGGTATATATCTGGCTTCTTCCGCTTTTTCTACCCATCCGCTCCAGATATGCCTTAATACCCTCTTTTCTAAACTTTTGCCTGCTGTACACTTTTCCCTTACAGGGCAGTTACGGCATTCTGCTTTACTGTTCTTATATTCTCTGTATCCATCTCTGTTTGTTGTATAGGTGGATTTGCTCTGGTAGTACCAGTTGCTCTTATAGTTAACATACTTTTCTGATTAGTATTTGTAAAATTCACTGGTTTAGTATATTAAATTTTATATGTCCAATGTCCGGATGTCCGGCAGAAATAGAGTGTGTAAGCCGCTTAAATAGTGGCAGACACACTCTATTTTGTTGTTTAAATCTTGAGCAGGATATAATTTTTCTTATAGGTAAGTAGGCCATCTTTCTGCATCTTGGAAAGTTCGTTGCTCATAGTGCTGCGGTCGACATTAAGATAATCCGCTAACTGCTGGCGGTTATAGGGAATAACGAAAGAGTTGCTGCCGGCACGTTTGGCACATTCGGAGAAGTAGGACATTAACCTTCCACGGATTGATTTGGAGCTAGTATGCAGGATGCGCTGCGAGAGCTGGAGACTTTTATAAGCGCAGACAGTAAGCAGATTACGCGCAAGTTTAGCATGAATGGGGCAGGCGTTAGGACAGGTTGTTAAAATGCGTCTGGCGTTGATAAATAATATGCAGGTATCTTCTGCAGCTGTTACCGTTACCAGCAGCGGCTGCCCGGGAATGCAGGCATATATTTCGGCAAAGACACAGCCGGGGGCTGCATTGCCTAAGATACTGGCATTGCCCCAGATATCATTACAGGAAATCAGAGCCATGCCGGACAGTACGATACCGATATTTTCTGTCATACTGCCTTCTGAAAGAATGGTTTCTCCTTTTTGATAATCACGCTTGAAAGTATTTAGGCACGTTAGCAGCGTCTTTATTTCATCTTCCTGCAGACCACGAAATAACTTGGTATTAGCTAAATGCATATTTTTCTCCTTTTGTTGTTATAACAACGGATTTATTGGTTTAATTATAGTATGGTAATGGTAGAAACACAAGTGAAAGGGTGATAACAGTGCTCAGAAAGATTATCCAGATAGATGAACATAAATGCAACGGCTGCGGTGCGTGCGCGACTGCTTGCCATGAAGGCGCCATCGGCATTGTGGAGGGCAAAGCCAGACTGTTGCGTGATGATTATTGTGATGGATTGGGCGACTGCCTGCCGGTGTGTCCGACAGGAGCTATTTCTTTTGTAGAGCGGGAGGCTGCTGCCTATGATGAACAGGCTGTACAGGCCAATATAAAAAAACACCGGCAGTTTAATGCAGCTGCTGCAGGATGCCCTTGCAGCAGGATGCAGTGTCTGCAGCCTGGGCAGAAAGTTGCCGTTTCTGCAGTGCAGACTGCGTCGCAGTTAGGACAATGGCCCTGCCAGATTAAACTGGTTTCGGTTAATGCCCCATATTTTGCCGGAGCCAAACTGCTGATTGCCGCTGATTGCAGCGCCTATGCTTATGCCAGATTGCATGATGAATTTATGCGCGGCAAAATTACGCTGATTGGCTGTCCCAAGCTTGATAATACAGATTACAGCGATAAGCTGACGCAGATTATTCAAAATAACGATATCAAAAGCGTGACTATCGTCAGGATGGAAGTTCCCTGCTGCGGCGGACTGGAAATGGCGGCAAAAAAAGCTTTGCAGGCCAGCGGCAAATTTATTCCCTGGCAGGTTGTCACTATTTCGATTGACGGTAAAATTTTAGAGTAAAATTTGCTGAAATATAAGGAGGAAGAATATATGGAACAAAAAATGTTTTGTTATCAGTGTCAGGAAACAGCCGGGTGCAAAGGCTGCACTGTTTCCGGTGTCTGCGGCAAAAAGCCGGAAGTAGCGGTCATGCAGGATCTGCTAGTCTATGTTACCAAAGGTTTGGCTGCCGTTACTACTTCTCTGCGCCAGGAAGGCAGGGTGATAGCTGCTGAGATAAATCATTTGATTAGCTTAAATTTATTTACTACGATTACCAATGCAAATTTTGACCAGGACAGTATTAGAGCAAGAATCCAGACTACGCTGACAGCAAAGCGTGCGCTGCTGGCACAGGTACCGGCTACGGACGGTCTACCTGAAGCTGCACTCTGGGACGGTATCGGCGACTGGGCAGCAAAGGCTGTAGCAGTAGGCGTCCTTGCTACTGCCGATGAAGATATTCGTTCTCTGCGTGAACTCATTACTTATGGTCTTAAAGGTCTGGCGGCTTATTCCAAACACGCCAACGTATTGTTAAAGGACGATGAAGCCGTAGATGCATTTTTGCAGCAAGCATTGGCAGCGACCTTGGATGATACTCTTAATGCGGAAGATTTGCTGGCATTAGCTATGGAAACGGGCAAATATGGCGTGGCAGGTATGGCTATGCTGGACAAGGCCAATACAGACGCTTATGGCAATCCGGAAATTACCCAGGTAAATATTGGCGCAGGAACAAATCCCGGCATCTTAGTATCCGGCCATGACCTGCGCGATTTGGAAATGCTGCTGGAGCAGACCCGGGGAACAGGCATAGATATCTATACTCATTCAGAAATGCTGCCTGCCCATTATTATCCGGCTTTTAAGAAATATCCTCATTTTGTCGGTAACTATGGCAATGCGTGGTGGAAGCAAAAGGAAGAATTTGAAGCTTTTCATGGGCCAATTCTGATGACGACTAACTGTATCGTGCCGCCCAAAGACAGTTATAAAGACAGGCTGTATACTACCGGGGCAGCTGGCTTTCCGGGCTGTACCCATATTCCGGGAGAAATCGGTGAGCAGAAAGACTTTTCTGTAATTATTGAACATGCTAAAAAATGTCCGCCTCCGGATGAGCTGGAAGCAGGCACAATTACTGGCGGTTTTGCTCATGCGCAGGTTCTGGCTTTGGCAGATAAGGTTGTGGAAGCTGTTAAAAGCGGCGCCATCAAAAAGTTTGTTGTCATGGCAGGCTGTGACGGACGCGCTAAAAGTCGTGAATACTATACTGAATTTGCCAGGGCGCTGCCGCAAGATACCGTAATTTTGACAGCAGGCTGCGCCAAATATAAATACAATAAGCTTGCTTTAGGGGATATCAATGGCATCCCGCGTGTTTTGGATGCCGGTCAGTGTAACGATTCCTATTCCTTGGCAGTCATTGCTTTAAAACTTAAAGAAGTTTTTGGGCTGCAGGACATTAACGACCTGCCGATTATTTATAATATTGCCTGGTATGAACAGAAAGCAGTCATTGTATTACTGGCGCTGTTGCATCTTGGCGTGAAAAATATTCATTTAGGGCCTACGCTGCCTGCTTTTCTCAGTCCCAATGTAGCAAAAGTGCTGGTTGAGAAATTTGGCATTGCCGGTATCAGTACTGTAGAAGATGATATGGCGCTCTTTTTTAACGATGACAAGTAAATAGTTTTAAGAAACTTCCTCCTGTTTTTACAGAGTGGGAAACAGGTAAAACCTCCTTTATTTTTCAGCTATGAAAAAGTAAGGGAGGTTTTGTTGTGTTCTAAAAAGTATTTATTTTATGGGACATACAGCCAAGGTTAACTGGTACGTAAGTTGCTTGTTTTATATTTTTATAAAGAGAAAAAAGCATTCTTCAAAATAATATCAGTATGAAAGCTTACTGTTTTTATTGTTTTATGAGATGAGAAGCTTTTGCTGATGAAGAGATGGAGGGGGAGGGGTATGTCTGGATGTCCGGCATAAAAACAGTGTAAAAGCAGCAAAATAGCCTGTTTACACACACTGTTTTTACTGGACATGCGGACATCGGACATGATTTTGGAGGTAATTATGATTCATGGATATGCAAGGGTAAGCACCAAAAAGTAGCTGCATGGTAACTCATTAGAAGAACAGGTTCAGTTATTGCAGCAGGCGAAGTGTGATAGAATAATAACAGAGCAGTTTACCGGGGCGACAACGGAACGCCCGGAATTTAAGAAGCTGATCGGTCAGCTGAAGAGTGGCGATACCCTTATTGTCACCAAGCTGGACAGGTTTGCCAGGAATGTTACCGAGGGCATTGATATTGTAAGGCAGCTTTTTGCCAAAGAAGTCAAAGTACATATTTTGAATATTGGCTTGCTGGAAAATACTGCTATGGGAAATTTTTTCCTTACCACGATGCTGGCAGTAGCTGAACTTGAGCGAGCTATGATTTATGAGCGGACGATGGCTGGGCGTGAAATTGCCAGAACAAAAAACGGGTATCGTGAAGGACGGCCAAGAATTGCTGCTGAAAAAATAGAGTTGGCTTTAGAGCTGAAAAAGACCAGAACCTACAAAGAAGTTGAGCGTTTAACAGGTATAAGTAAGTCTACGCTAATTCGGTACAGAAAAATATAGCAGAAGCTGTATGCTTCTGCTATTGGTTCAAAAGTCTTAATTTTTGTTACTTAAGTAAGCAACCATATCACTATTTAACTGTTGTTGACGGAAAATGTAGAAATAAGTAATAGTTTACAACAGTTTTGAAAAAACTGGCAGTAATCAAAAATTAAAAGAATATTTCGTTGATGATAGGTAAAATATCAGCAATAATAATCTGCCCGTCTTTTTTTGTTGTAAAAATTAAAATTTTGTTTTAAAATTGCCGTATAAAGCCGTTTAGAACAGTAAGGCATATATTTATACCAATTTGCAATAAAAAAGCATACAGCGGCATTTACGACGGCGTAATGGGTGTATTTATTTTATGATGTTAGTCTACAAAATATTAACTTCTTGTAGATTAAACATATATGACATATTAAACAGATTGCAAGTATAAGAAATAATCAAAAAACGTAAGACAAAAAAGAAACTAATTCTAATTGAATGAATTGAAAACATACGAAAAAGTTTACAAAATGCATACTTTGAACAGTAAATTCCTATACAAAACGAAGAAATATTACATATAAAAGCATTAGTTTTAACATTGTTAAAACTCCTAAGCGGTAGGTCGGCAGTTCGAATCTGCCCGGGATCACCAGTAAAAACATAGCCGTGGAGCGCATTCCACGGCTTTTTAATTTTTGTAATCTCCCGAGGCGTTAGGTCAATGGGTGCAACGTGGGTGCAACGGAAATTTTAAAAGCAAAATAAACATTGCTGTCTGATTTACAAACCTTTTTCCTCCTTAACCATAAACATCGCTAAGTCATCCGCTGCAATAATAAACCCCCGCCGGAAGTTTATGCTTCAAGCGGGGGTTATCGTTTAATGCAAAGTATCAGTAAATTTTATTTTGCTGTTTTCAGTTCGGTCCAGTAACGGTCGTACATGGGCAGTGCATCGCCGATATCAATCAGCCATTCGCCTTTGTCGATGTTATCCATACCGATTTTCAGCATCGGGTCATTTTTAAATTCTTCGCTGTGGAATTCCTGAGCTTTTTCGTTCGGATCATTGTAGCCGATGTATTCATAGTTTTTAGCGCTGATTTTCGGGTCATAGATAAAGTTAATGAATTTTTCGGCCAGTTCTTTATGTTTTGCGCCTTTGGGGATAGCGAAGGTATCAGCCCAGATGGTAGCGCCTTCTTTAGGTACTACAAAGCCGATATTGGGGTTGTCTTTCAGGGTGTAGCTTGCGTCACCGGTCCACATAGTGCCAATCCATGCTTCTTCGGCAATGAATTTTTGTTTAATGGTATCGGTATCGAAAGCAAGTACGTTAGGTGCAAGCGCTTTCAAATCCTGGAAAGCTTTTTCAACCTGTGCAGGGTCGGTGCTGTTGTTGGAGAAACCGTTTTTCTTTAATGCCATGCCGATGGTTTCGCGGCTGTCGTTTAAAAGAATCAGGCGGCCTGCATATTCAGGGTTCCACAAATCTTCCCAGCTGTCGGGAATGTCTTTAACATAGTTTTTGTTGTAGGCAATACCGGTAATGCCCCAGGTGTAAACGAGGGAATGGTCGCCGGTGGGGTCATAAACCGGTGCTTTTAAAGTGCTTACAATGTTTTTGGCGTTGGGGATGTTGTCCATGTTCATTTTTTCCAGCAAATCAAGTTTGAGCATGGTTGCAACCATATAGTCAGAAGGCTGGATTACATCGTACTGTGCTCCGCCGGCCTGAATTTTAGCCAGAAGTTCTTCATTGTTGGCAAATACGTCGTAATTAACCTTACAATTGTATTGCTTTTCAAATTCGGCAATTACCTCCGGGTCAAAATTGTCGGCCCAGCTAAAGAGGTTGAGAACCTGCTGTTCTCCTCCTGCCGCTGCATCTTTCTTTTCTGTGTCACCTCCGCAGCCTGTCAGGAGAAGGGCCATGGTCAGTACGGAAACGAGAAAGGCCAAAAGTTTTTTCATTTTGCAAATCATCCTTTCTTTATTTGGTTTTATTGAACCGTTTTACGGCATCAATCTTTGTTTTTGCTGCTGTGCTGCGGCTGTAAAATCTGCGCAATTACAATCAGCGAAATGGTTGCGAACATTAAGAGTGTGGAAAGAGCGTTAATTTCCGGGGAAATGCCGCGTTTTACCATAGCGTAAATATATAGCGGCAGTGTGGTGGAGTTAGGCCCGGCCACGAAGAAGCTGATGATAAAATCGTCAATGGAAAGGGTAAAGGCAATCAGCGCGCCGGCGATAATACCGGGCATTGCAAGCGGCAGAGTAACGTAACGGAAGGTTTGAAACGGCGTTGCGTACAAATCCATGGCTGCCTGCTCAAGTTCATGGCGCATGCCTTCAAGCCTTGCGTTAACGGTAATTACCACAAAGGAAAGGCAGAAGGTGATGTGCGCTAAAATAAGCGTAACTTTACCGAGCGGAACCTGCGTCTGTGCAAACAGCACCAGAAGGCTCAGGCCCATAACGATTTCCGGAATAAGTATCGGCAGATACAAAAGCCCGTTAATAACCGGTTTGCATTTATACTGATAGCGGTTGAGGGCAATGGCGGCAATTGTGCCGAGCACGGTGGAAACAACGGTGCTGATAACTGCGATAAACAGGCTGTTCATAAGGGCCTCCAGCACGCGTCGGTTTTGGAACAGCGAAGCGTACCAGTCGAGCGTAAAACCTGTCCATACAGCGTTAATACGCGATTCGTTAAAGGAATACAGCGCAAGAATTAAAAGAGGAAGGTATAAAAAGGCCAGTATTACAAGTGAATAGGCCAGAAGAAGATGGCTACGCCATGTCTTTTGCATCTTTAGCCCCTCCTTCCTGCGACTGCAAAGCCTTGTAGTAAAGGATAATCAGTACAAGGCTCATTACTGCCAGCACAATGGAGAGCGCAGAGCCAAAAGGCCAGTCGCGCGCTGCCAGAAACTGGTTCTGGATGAGGTTGCCGATAAGGGCGGATTTGGCGCCGCCCATAACGTCCGGCACAACGAACATGCCGAGCGAGGAAATAAACACTAAAATTGTGCCTGCGGCAATGCCGGGCATTGTCAGCGGCAGGGTAACCTTGCGGAAAGCCGTCATCGGCGATGCGCCAAGGTCGGAGGCCGCTTCAAGCAGGCGCAGGTCAAGCTGCTCTATGGAAACGTAAATTGGCAGCACCATAAAAGGCAGCAGGGCGTAAATCATGCCCAGCATTACGGCCGCGTCGTTGTATAGCATCTGAAGTGGCTGCTCAATAAGCCCCAGTTTCATTAAAAAGGTGTTTACAACACCCTGCGTGCGCAGAATGATAACCCACGCATAAGAGCGGATTAAAAAGTTAATCCAGAAAGGTATCATCACAAGAATCAGCCCCGGCTGCTGCCATTTTTTAGGCAGGCGTGCAATAAAATATGCCAGCGGGTAGCCCATGATGATGGTAGCAACGGTAGTAATAACCGCTACTATCAGAGTGTCGGCAAAAATCTGCAAATATAAAGGTTCTAAAAAGCGCAGATAATTTTTTAGGGTGAATTCAAAAATTATTTGTCCGTAAGGCGTGCGCCCGGCAAAGGAAACGGCAACTACGATGAGAAGCGGGATAACGAAAAAGATGCTTAACCAGAGCATTGCCGGGGCAACCATCAGTTTTCCGTTTTTCATCGCGATACTTTCACCTCGTCTTTTTTATACCACCAAATGCCTACGCGCTCGTCGGGCGACCAGCGTTTAACGTCGTCAAAATACTGGTAGGCCACAACGGTTTGGTTGGAGTTGTCCAGACGGATAAATACTTTATCAATGGTACCGTAAAACACAACGTCTACAACGGTTCCGTAATAACCGGGTTCCGGGTGCTGCTTTTCTGCCTGTTCGTCTTCGTATTCCGGGCAGAGGTTGAGCTTTTCCGGGCGGATAACAAGCGTTTCGCTTTCCGTTTCAAAAAAGTTGCTTTCGCCGATAAATTTGGCTACAAAGCGGGTGTTGGGGTAATGGTAAATCGTATCCGGGTTGTCGTCCTGTTCGATAACGCCCTTATTCATAACTACAATGCGGTCGCTCATGGTAAGCGCTTCTTCTTGGTCGTGCGTTACATAAATGAAGGTAAGGCCAAGGCCGCGCTGCAAATTCTTAAGTTCCAGCTGCAAATTTTTGCGCAGCTGGTAGTCAAGTGCGCCAAGCGGCTCGTCCAGTAAAAGCACTTTCGGGTTATTTACAAGGGCACGGGCGATGGCTACGCGCTGCTGCTGGCCGCCGCTCATCTGCTGCGGACGGCGGTTGCGGAATTCTTCAAGCTGCGTAAGGTACAGTACCTGCGCTACACGTTCCTTTTGTTCTTCGGCGGGTACTTTTTTCATCATCAGCCCAAATTTTATGTTTTCCTCAACAGTCATGTGAGGGAATAATGCGTAGTGCTGAAAAACCATATTGACATCACGTTTATAGGGCGGTTTATTGGTAACGTCTTCGTCATCAAGGAAAACTTTGCCGGTAGTAGGCGTATCAAGCCCCGCAATCATACGCAGCAAAGTGGTTTTGCCGCAGCCGGAAGGCCCTAAAAGCGTTAAAAACTCACCATCGTAAATGGTAAGGTCCAGCTTGGGGATGATGAGGTTATTGCCGTACTTTTTGGTAATTCCCTGCAAACGGATCATTTCTTCCATTTTTTTGTTGTCACAACCTTTCATAAAAAATTTTGTTTGCATGATACTAATATAATGATATCATATTATAAACAATTTTGTGTAAAAAAATCAATGCTTTTTTGAAAAAAATGCAGGAGAGGCAAAAAAAACAGAGAATATTAAACTTCATAAAGAATAATTTGGAAATTTTGCTGATTTTCATGAAAAATGCGTATTTTTTGCGGGGTGAAAAAATGCTGAGTAAAAAGTTTATAGAGTTTTTGTTTGAAGGTGCGCATATACAGCGTTGGAATGACCATATCCGCCCCAACGGCTTTACGGAACTGGACAAACAGGCGCATAAAATGATGATTTTGTATATCCTTGCCAAATATGAGGAGCAGGACCACGGCGCGCAATTAAACTGGCGTGCGCTTATTGAAGGCGGTATTTTTGAATTTATGCACCGCATTATTTTAACGGACATCAAGCCGCCTATTTACCACGAGCTGATGCGTGTTCACGGGCGCAAGCTGAACGCCTGGATTTACAGCCAGCTTGAACGCCGCGTGCCGGAACTGGATGAAGTGTTTTTCGATAAACTTAAACGCTGGTTTGATTATCCGGAAGAAAACCGGCTGGAGAAAAAACTTTTGCGGGCGGCGCACTATCTCGCCACGCAGTGGGAATTTGGCATTATTTACCATTTTAACCAGGCAATTTACGGCATTGATGCCACTAAAGCTGCCATTGAAAGCAACATCGAAGACCATTATGATTTAGCCGGCGTTCAGAAAATATCGCTGAAAGGCAAAACCAGCAAATTTATTGACCTTGTAGGTCAGCTGCGCTTTCAAAAACGTTGGGCGCAGTCGCCGCGCGTGCCGGAAACTTCCGTTATGGGGCATGTGCTGATAGTTGCCATTTTGGGATATTTTTGTGCGGCAGAGCTTGGCGCCTGTGATGAACGCATTGTAAATGATTTTTTGTGCGGCCTGTTCCATGATTTGCCGGAGGTGCTGACACGAGATATTATTTCGCCGGTTAAAACTTCTGTGGAAGGGCTTGACGATTTAATTAAGGATATTGAAAAGCGCCAGGTTGCCGAAAAACTGCTGCCGCTGCTGCCGTGGGGCTGGCATGAGGAAATTATTTACTTTACGCAGAACGAGTTTACCAACCGCGTAATGCTTGACGGTGTTCCCACCGAGGTGAGCGAAGAAGAATTGAACGGCAAATATAATGTTGACGGGCATGGCTATAAAGCGGTGGACGGCAGAATGTTAAAAGGATGCGACCATCTGGCGGCTTTTGTTGAAGCTTATCTTTCAACGGAATACGGCATAACAAGCAAGCATCTGCTTAACGGCATGGCCGATTTGCGTGAAAAGTATAAAAACAAAACCATTGCCGGCATTAATTTTGGCGCAGTTTATGATGAATTTCCGGAGCTTAAAACCAATTTATAAATTGAATGCAAGTTTATGAAAATTCAGTTTATAACCAAAAATAAGTGGACACTTGTATTTGCAAGAGTTATAATGAAGCTGAAAGCAGCTCTTTAGATATGAAATTATCTTAGCTGTACAATATATTATATTTAAGATTTTTAAAGGAGGCATGGATTATGAATTTATTTGAAATGGCGCAGATTCCGCTGAACAAAGCTATTGAGGTTATGAAACTTGACCCGAATGCGGCAGCAATTATTGCCTGCCCGGAAAGAACTCTGGAAGTTTCCATTCCTGTAAAAATGGATGACGGCACTACCAAAGTATTTACCGGTTACCGCAGCCAGCACAGCACAATTATGGGTCCGGCCAAAGGCGGCATCCGTTATCATCAGAGCGTTAACATGGACGAAGTAAAAACTCTGGCTTTCTGGATGACCTGCAAATGCGCAGTTGCCAATCTGCCTTACGGCGGCGGCAAAGGCGGCATTATTGTTGACCCGTCCAAACTTTCGCAGGCAGAACTTGAACGTTTGACCCGCGGCTATATTGACAGAATCGCTCCCATTATCGGCGAAAAAATGGATATTCCTGCCCCTGATATGAATACCAACGCTCAGATTATGGGCTGGATGATGGACGAATACAGCAAGCTGAAAGGCCAGTATGAACCGGGCTTCATTACCGGCAAACCGATCTGCATCGGCGGCTCTTTGGGCCGTACCGCAGCTACCGGTCGCGGCGTAATGGTTGCAGCAGGCGAAGCAATTAAAGCTATGGGCATTAAACCCGAAGAAGCAACCTGCGCAGTACAGGGTTTCGGCAACGTAGGCAGCTGGACTGCTAAACTTATTCACGACCTTGGCGTTAAAATTGTGGCTTTAAGCGATGTTTACGGCGCTATTATGAATGAAGACGGCCTTGACCCGTACGAAGTTGAAAAGCACGTACAGGCAACCGGCAGCGTAGTAAACTTCCCGGGCAGCAAAGCAATCAGCAACGCCGACCTTCTGGCAATGAAAGTTACCGTTCTTGCTCCGTGCGCAATGGAACTTCAGATTACCAAAGACAATGCGGCTGACGTTAAGGCAAAAATTATCGTTGAAGGCGCTAACGGCCCGACAACTCCGGAAGCTGACGAAATCCTTGATAAGAAGGGCATTCTGGTTGTGCCGGATATTCTCGCCAACGGCGGCGGCGTAACCGTAAGCTACTTTGAATGGGTTCAGTGCCTGTACCGTTACTTCTGGACTGAAGAAGAAGTTATCGATAAGCAGACCCAATTAATGATTGGCGCGTTTAAACAGGTATATGACACCGCTAAAAAATACGAAGTTAACATGCGTACCGCAGCTTATATCGTAGCTCTTAACCGTTTGGACGAAGCTATGAAATTCCGCGGCGCATATTAATAAGCGTTTTAAACTTCATTAAAATTTAATTGCTTAATGGCAGTATTAAACCCCGGCAGCCGTTACTGCCGGGGTTTCGTGTGAATGCAGAGGGAGGATTTATGAAAGATTTGCAAAAAAGCTGCAAGATTGCTGTGGTACAGGCTGCTCCTGTATTGTTTGATAAAAAAGCCTGTGTGGAAAAGGCAGTGGCACTCATTAAAGAATGTGCTGAAAACAAGGCTGAATTAATTGTATTTCCAGAATTGTTTATACCGGGATATCCTTACGGAATGACTTTTGGTTTTACTGTTGGCAGCAGAAATGAAGCCGGGCGTAAAGACTGGCTGCGGTATTATGAAAACAGTATTGTTGTACCTGGACCTGAAACGGAGCTTTTGGCAAAGGCGGCAAAAGACGCATGTGCCTGGCTCAGTATTGGCGTGTCTGAACGTGATGCCGTAACGGCAACGCTGTATAATACTAATTTGTTCTTTTCACCGGAAGGTGAAATTATTGTGCACCGCAAATTAAAACCTACCGGTTCGGAACGCGTGGTATGGGGTGATGCCGACAAAAACTATTTCCCGGTTGCCGAAACGCCGTGGGGGCCAATGGGCAGTATGATTTGCTGGGAAAGCTATATGCCGCTGGCAAGGGCTGCGCTTTATCAAAAAGGAATTACTCTGTATATTTCGCCAAATACCAATGATAATGATGAATGGCAAAGCACAATTAAGCATATAGCTATTGAAGGGCATTGCTATTTTATAAACTGCGATATGTATTTTACACGTGATACTTACCCGGCAGATTTGCAGGCACAGGACGAAATTGCCAAACTGCCTGAAAAGGTGTGCCGCGGTGGCAGCTGTATTGTTGACCCTTACGGGCATTACCTTACAGAACCTGTATGGGACAAAGAAGCTGTTATTTATGCCGAGCTTGATATGAGTAAAGTAGCCGCCAGCCGTATGGAGTTTGATGTATGCGGCCATTATGCAAGGCCTGATGTTTTAAAACTGGTTGTTGAAGATAAATAAAACAAAAATACCTTCTGCCGCGTTTGGCAGAAGGTATTTTTGCTTTATACCGTATTATTAAATTATCAAGCAAAGAATAAATTCATGATAATCATAGCGCAGAGTGCGTTGAGAAGGCTGGCAAGCATTAAAAGCGGCCAATATTTTTTTGGTACATCGGCTACGCCTAAAAGCCTGCCCATATATTGCAGCTGTGCCCCAAGCAAAAAGAAGCAGGGCATCAAAATCGTAATGTGGCGTGCGTCAAGCATGCCGTTTGCTGCCATGTTGGCTGCAAGACCTACAGAAGCAGAACTGGAAAGCCAAGCAGTAAGCACTACCGTAACGGCTTCGCCTGGCAGTCCAAACAGTGTCATTGCCGGTCCGAAGACATTGCCTAAAAAACTCATAACACCAAGCAAATTGAGTATTTCTGCAACGGCATAAGCCATTAAGATGTTAGGTACAAGATTGTTGATTGCTATATTAAAACCTTTGCGGGCACCGATAACGAAAATATCAAACGGATTGCCGGATACGTTTTTTGCTTGAACGCCGTTACTCATTTTTAAAATCCTCCTTGTAAACAGTATTTAAAACAAAGCGCACAAACATGGCGCCGACAAATTTAAAAACAAACATCAGTAAAAAAGGTACAAGCAGCGGCACGGTTAAATAAGAAAACAGAGCAGAACCGATAGCAAAATAGTTGTTGATAAGTCCTGCACCGGAATATTGCCATGAGCCGATGATTGTAAGCTCTTTTTTTGTTATCAGGTCCTGGTCGTATAGTTCTTTGGTTAATGCCGCACCGGCATCTGTGCTTTGCAGGTCGGTAATCAGTGCTAGCCCGGTTAAACCCGGTACGCCGAGTAATGGTCGCAGCAATGGTGTTAAAAGTTTGTGGGCCGCTTTAATAGCGCCGTAATGCGATAAAACTTCAAGACAGCCGATTGCCAGCATTACGCTTGGCACAAGTGACAGTGCAAACATAAAACCGCCGCGTGCACCCAGCCCACCGGTGCCGACAAATGTATCCTTGCCAAGCGTTTTAACGGTGCCGAATTTACCTATCAGTGTACTGAAGTCAAATGCGCTGAGCCATTTCATACCGTCAAAGCCGGTCATTATCCCGGAAAAGAATAAAATTGCAGCGGCTAAGGAAATAAAAGCCTTTGGCCCTACACGCCATTCTTCGGAATCAAAGGTAGTGAGTTTTTTCTCATTTTTCTCCATAATGCCCTCCTATCAAACAATAAAAAGCAAATGATGCAACAAATTTGTCTTTATTATATTGACAGAAATACGTAATGTCAAGACGAAAATAAAAATTTATTTTTGGAATTTTTAAAATGCATTTTAGTATTGCTATTTAAAAAACTATATGTTATAATTTTTTCAAATTTTGGCAAAATAATTGCTGTTGGTTGTTGTTTTTAGAGGAGGATAATATGGCTATTTTAAATGTAAAAGATATTTTTCATGATTTACACCAAATTCCGGAAATAGGCTTTCAAGAATTTAAAACTTCTGCTTATCTTGCGGATAAATTAAGAGAACTTGGTTACAAAGTTATAACGAATGTTGGCGGAACCGGCGTTGTAGGTGTAGTAAAGGGTGCGGAACCAGGGCCGGTAATGCTTTTGCGTGCAGATATGGATGCGCTGCCGTTTGTTATTAACGGCGAGCATAAGGCAATACACGCCTGCGGGCATGATGCCCACTGCTCTATGGTTTTAGCGGCGGCTTCTAACTTAAAAGATAAAATAAAAAAAGGAACTTTAAAAATTTTGTTTCAACAGGGCGAGGAAACTTTAAAAGGTGCGCTGGCTGTAATTGACGCCGGTGTGCTGGAAGACGTCGATATTGCTGTCGGGCTGCATATCCGTCCAGTGCAGGATTTGCCGTTTGGCAAATTATCGCCTGCTGTAAGGCATGCTTCAAGCACCTTTGCCAAAGTAAAAATTACAGGGCAAAGCTGTCACGGTTCGCGCCCGCATTTGGGGGTTAACGCTGTTGAAGCAGCAGCGGCGGTTATCAATGCGGCGTCTGTGGTTAGAATTAATCCAGTAATTTCCTGGTCTTGCAAAGCTACAGCCGTTAATGGTGGCGGCGGTGCGTATAATATTATTCCAGACCATGCGGAGATAACTTTTGACGTGCGTTGCCAGGAAAATGAAGGAATGACAGAATTGCTTGGTAAACTGCAGAAAGCTGCAGAAAATGTTGCCGCTGCTTACGGGGCAAAGGCAGAATTTAGTCTACCGGGCGGGGTTATTCCAGCAGCAGTGCTTGATAAAGAGCTTACTGCCGAAGTTGCAGAGTGCATTAAAGAAGTCGTGGGTGAAGAAAATCTCGGCGAAGAGCTTGTAAATCCCGGCGGTGAAGATTTCCATTACTTTGCTAAAACATATCCTAAATTAAAAGCGGCTTATTTTGGTGTCGGCGTTGCTGCCGAACCTGGGCTGCACGACCCTAATATGCATTTTAATATCGATGGTTTGCAGGCTGGCGTGGAAGTTTTAGAAAAAATTACACTGAAAAAGCTTGGGTGATTGCAGGTTGCTAACGGTATATTTTAAATAAAATAATTGACTTAGATATAAAAAATCCACCTGTTATGGAAGGTTTAAAGATTGCTTAACCTTTGAGTCCTAACAGGTGGATTTTGTTTTTTATCTTACTCCAGCATAGAAAAATCCGAGCCGGTAAACAGGAAAACAATGCCGCAGAATGTTACTGCCCCGGCTAAAATAGCGTCTTCGCTGAACAGCAGTTTTCCATTGTGCAGGGCAAGATGCGAGTTTGGGTCTGCCATGCCCGTGCCGATACGGAAAAATGCCCCCGGTTTTTTAGCAAGATAGAAGGAAAAATCTTCCGAACCCATAGACGCGGAGGGGAGAATACTTACTTTATCGTTGCCTAAAAGTTTTGCAGCGGAAGTTTCTATCATACCTACAAGATTATCTGCTCCTATAACAGGCCCGCAGCCGGGTATAATTTCCGTTTCGGCGTGTACGCGCAGTGCCAGCGCCGTGCCATCGGCAATGCGTTTAATGCTTTCGTGTATTTGCCTGCGTGTTTCCGGCAGCAGATAGCGCATGGAACCTTCAAGCACTACTTCTGAAGGAATGATATTGGCTGCAGTGCCTGCTGTCATTTTGCCTACGGTAATAACAGCTGAATCGAGCGGGTTAAGTTCACGTGAAACTATGGTTTGAAGCTGAGTAATCATATAAGCAGCCGCAGCAATAGGGTCTGGTGTTTTGTGCGGGTGCGCTGCATGGCCGCCGGGGGCGGTAATTGTAATTTTAAAACTGTCGGAACCGGCCATCATCGGGCCGTATTTAATGCCGATCGAACCGCCGGTAACATCCGGCCAGGTATGTACGCCGAAAACAGCGTCAACATCATCTAAAAATCCGTTGTTAATAATGGTTTCAGAACCGCCGAGTTTTTCTTCTGCCGGCTGGAAAAAGAATTTTACTGTACCATGCAGGTGCTGGCGGTATTTGCTCAAAAGCCGGGCTGCCGCAAGCAGTGAAGTCATATGCAAATCATGTCCGCAGGCATGGCAGCAGCCTTCGTTTACGGATGCAAATTCCAACCCTGTATTTTCCTTAACCGGCAGCGCGTCGATATCGGCCCTTAATGCGATTGTTTTGCCTGGCATTGCACCATGTAAAATGCCGACAGCACCGGTAAAACCTTTGTTATCATAAACTTCGATATCGTATTTATTTAATTCGTCTTTTATGAATTTTGTGGTATTTTCTTCCTGAAAGCTTAATTCCGGATGCTGGTGCAGGTAGCGCCTGATTTTTATATATTCAGGTTCAAGTTCCTGCATCATTTTTTGAATGGCTGACATATTATTACCTCCCAACAAAAGATTATAATATTATGATATTTAATCTCACAAAAATACTGATTGATAAGATTTTCTTATAATTCTCCGGCGCTGTACTGCACGCGGTAATCCCAAACATCGGAATTTACATAATATTCGCCGAAAATAATCGGTTCGTAGTTTTCGTTAAGCTCCTTGCGGACGATTTTTAAAAGTGGAAAGCCGAACGGAACGGAAAAGAGGTTGCCAAGTTCTTTATCGGCAGCCACTGCTTTAACGCGTTCCTGTACATAAGCAGTTTTTAAGCCATGTTTTGATAAAAAGCTGCGGATAGATTTTATTTCACCGGCAGCAATTACTTCTTCCGGTTCCGGTTTTTCAAAATAATGGTTAAGGAAAAATAACGGTTTTCCGTCGACATAACGCACGCGGGCAACATATGTAAAAAGTTTTGCCGGGTCGGTTTTAAATACGCTGAACTGCTGTTCGTCCATGGCTTTTTTGCAGCATTTTAATGTTTGGCAGTGTACGGAATCACTATCTACTTTTTTGTCTATAAAATGTACGCCAAAACCGCTCATTAAAAGCATGTTTTCCCATGGCAAAGAACTGGAAACAAAAGTGCCTTTGCCCGGCATGCGTACAATAAGCTGTTCGCTTTCCAGTTTTCCGAGCGCCTGGCGTATGGGAGAGAGGCTGGTGCTATAACGTTCTGCCAGCGCGCTTTCAGTAGGCAGCTGTTCGCCCGGTTTATAAAAATGGCTGCGTATTTTGTTGTATAAATCCTGATAAATTTTAAAATTAAGTGTTTGTCTCATTATCAAGTTCCCTTTATTATTGATACTTTAATAATACCACATTGCCCGCACAGTTGCCAAAAGGTTTTCTTGCTTTTTTCAGAAAATTATAATATTATAATATTATAATAAATTGATAAAAGGGAGTGGAGAATATGGAAAAACATGCTTTGTATCATATGACCTGGAAAGAAATCGAAGAAGTATTTAAAAATGACCCGGTTGTTATTATTCCTATGGGTTCTACCGAACAGCAGGGAATACATTCTTTAACCGGCGACTATCTGGCTGCTGAAGCTATTGCCAAACGTGTTGCGGAAAAAGCCGGTGCTTATTACGTACCTGTTATTCCGTTTGGCTGCAGTGAATATTTCCGCTGTTTCCCGGGCACAATATCGCTCCGCCCTTCCACGGTAGAAGCCGTTATTACAGATGTTGTTGAAAGCCTTACCGAGCACGGTATTACAAAAATCTTTTTCATTAACGGCCATGCCGGAAATACACCTACTATTGAAGATGTGGCAAGAAAATTACGCCGCGAAAAGGGAATTGTATGTTTTTCGATAGATTTATGGCAGGGCTTAACGCCTGAAGCAAAAAAAGAAATTTATGGCGAAGGTCCTGATTCTTCCGGCCATGGCGGAGATCCTCTGACATCGGTAATGCTTTATTTATATCCGGAAGATATGCGCATGGATTTGCTTAATCCGGTTGAAAATATTAAAGAGTATAAAGGCGTGCCTGTAAACGGCCTTAAAAAGGGTATGGTTAAAGGTGTTCCGTTCAATCTTTATATGGATATGATTGACGTTACAAAGCAGGGCGTAATGGGCAATCCGTTTGCATCCAGCGCAGAACGCGGAGAAAAAATAGTTAACCATTTGGTTGATGCGTGCTGTGAGATGGTAAAAATTATAAAAGAAAACGATACCCATATTTAATTGTTGATTTATTTGGTTTTATAACGGGGAGGTAGAATTATGATAGCTGTTTTAGGCTTTGCTACCATTATCATATTTTTGTATGTTACAATGACCAAAAAATTGTCAATTCAGTCGGCGCTGATTGGCATACCTGTTATTGCAGCAATAATTGGCGGTTTTGGTTTTGATATAGGCAAAATGATGATTGCCGGTGTAATTAAGGTTACTCCTTCGGCAATGATACCTATTTTTGCTGTAATTTATTTCGGCATTATGATTGATGCAGGGTTATTTGACCCTATGGTTAACAGAATTTTAAAACTTGTAAAGGGCGACCCTGTAAAGATTACCATTGGTGCGGCTGTTCTGGCAATGCTTGTTTCGCTGGACGGCGACGGTACAACTACTTTTATTATTTCCGTTTCTGCCATGCTGCCGATTACCACTAAATTAAAAATGAATCCGCTTATTTTGCCGTTTGCAGTAGGTATGGCGGCTGGCGTTATGAATCCGCTTCCGTGGAGCGGGCCGACAACGCGTGTTATGGCGGTTTTACATGCTGATTCTTCTGCAATTTTTACTCCGATTGTACCTGCCATGGCTGTTGGCATTGCCTGGGTATTATTTGCCTGCTATTATGTTGGCAAGAAGGAACGCAAAAGACTCGGAGTTATGCATATTGACGAGCATACTTTTGATGGCCTCGGCGAAGACCAGAGTGCCAAAAGGCCTCAGCTTTTCTGGTTCAACTGCATTTTGACTGTTTTGATGATTGTGGTGCTGCTGATGGATATTATGCCGATGGCGACTATTTTTATGATAGGTTTTGCATTGGCAATTACGGTAAACTATCCTAATCTTGAAGAACAGACAAAACGTTTGAAAGCATATGCCGGTGAAGTTTTAATGATAGTAACATTAATTTTCTCGGCAGGGTGTTTTACCGGTATTCTTTCCGAAACCAAAATGATTACGGAAATGGCTAAGACCCTTGTTTCGTTAATTCCTGAACATATGGGCAGCCTGCTGCCGCTTTCCGTAGCAGTAACGAGTATGCCTTTAAGCCTTGTATTTCCTACGGATGCTTATTACTTCGGCGTGCTGCCGGTTATTTATGAAATGGCAGCGTCTCTTGGCATCGACCCGGTGCAAATCGGCCGTGCAGCTGTGCTTGGGCAGATGACGGTAGGTTTCCCGATAAGTCCGCTGGCAGCGGCAACGTTGGTTTTAATCAGCGTATCGCGTGTTAATTTAATTGACCATCAGAAATTTATGTTCTTCTGGGCTTTTGGCACTACGCTGATTATGACAGTTGTATGCTACCTTACCGGTGCATTAACGTTTTAATTTATAACTGAAAACTTTACGGAGAAATAAAAAAGCTGGCGTTAACTTAACGTCAGCTTTTGTACGTTTATAGTGTTTTTGTTATTTTCTTTCGGGCATCTGCGCGAGCAGAATTGCGGCAAAAACAAGTACGCAGCCGCCGATTTCGCGCATGGAAAGCGTTTCGCCGAGGAACATCCACCCGGCGAGTACGGAAAAGACGGATTCCAGGCTCAGCAGTATGGAGGCAAGGATTACGTTAACATATTTCTGCCCGGCGATTTGCAGGGTATAGGCAATGCCGCAGCTCATAATTCCGGCGTGTGCCAAAGGCAGCCAGGCCGCGGTGATGGCGGAAAATTCCGGCTGTTCGGCCCAGATTATAACCGGCAGGCTTAACATGCCGCAGACAAAAAACTGAATGGCGGACATGCGCACCGGGTCAACAAGCTGGGTAAAACGCTCAATGGCCATGATGTGCACGGCAAAAACTACGGCACAGGCAAGTACGATTAAATCTCCTTTGTTGATGGAAAAGCCTTCGTTAATGCAGATGAAGTACATACCGGCAGCGGCAACGGCAACGGCCGCCCACTGCATAAAAGTTACATGTTTTTTTACAAGCAGCCCTAAAATGGGGATTATAACAATATACAGCGCCGTTATAAACCCGGCTTTGCCTGCTGAGGTGTAAGCGATGCCGGTTTGCTGCAAAGTGCTGGCAATGGTTAAAAGCACGCCGCAGCACAGGCCGCCGGTAATAAGGTCGCCGCGCTTGTGGCTCTCATCAGTTCCCCAGAAGGAAAGCGGTTTGCCGGAAAGCCTGTCGATTACGGCAATGCAGGGAACAAGAAAAAATGCGCCTAAAAAAGAACGTATGCCGTTAAAACTAAACGGGCCGAGCAAATCGGCACCGACGCTTTGGGCAACAAAGGCCGTGCCCCAGATAAACGAACATAATAACAGCATAACAATGCCTTTAAAACTATTGGTTTGCTGCATGTTAAAACCCCTCGCTGCATAAAATTTTAAACAGATAATATAATTATAGCATTTCTGTGCCATAATGTTTTCTGAAAATAATATAAAAACTGCACCTGCAAAAGCCCGGTATCGCTTTTGAGGCGCAGTTAATAATTCTGTAGGGTTAAATATTTAGTTATTGTTTGTCAGCAGGTTTTGCTTCTTCGGCAGCTTCGGTTTCCGGTTTAGCTTCTTCCTGTTTTGTTTCTTCGGTAATAACTTCAACTTCTGCTTCCGCTTCGGTTTTGTGTTCGGCACTTTCTGAAACTACTTCAGCTTCTACGGTTTTTGCAGTTTCAACTGGTTCCATTTTGCTGCCGCATTCGCTGCAGAATTTAGCGCTGATGCCTACGGCTGCACCGCAGTTGGGGCAGGTGGTTTTGGGTTCGTCGCCGTTAAAGGCAGTTGCCTTAATGTTGGCAATTTTAAATTTCAAATCATCTATTGCGGCAAGGCTTGCTTTAATTGCTTCACATTCTTCTTTAAATTCATCGGGCAGGCAATCGCAGTTTTGTGATTTTTCCCAAACCATTTTGCCCATTTTTTTGTAGGTGTTTTCAATTTTGCTTTCTTCTTTCCCAACGAGGGATGTTAATTTTTGGATCTCCAGAGCGGCTTCTGCTTTTTCGCCGATGGTTTTGGTAATTTCTTCGGTTTTATTAGCCGCAATTTTAGCGAATTCGCCAATTTTATCAAGTAATGCCATAGTAAGATCCTCCTTTATGCTTTGTTAAGTTTATTATAACACAGAATTGTGAAATCGCCATTAATTTACGGCGCTTACGGTTACTTCGGTTCCTTCTTTTAAATCGAGCGAAGTGTTGTCGATATTTATTTCTGCAAGGCCGTTTTCTATTTTGGCAATGCTGCCGTTAAAGGTTTTGTTTATGCCTTGGGCATGGGCGGTTACTTTTTGCCCAGGTTTAAGGCTTTGCGCCGCCTGTGCGGATATTTTGATGTTTACGCTGCAATTTTCCAAATCGCGGATACTGAGGATTTTTTCTCCGGCAGCGGCGGTTTCGCCCGCATTATGGTATTTTTCTTCAACAATGCCGGTACAGGGGCTTTCGGTTTCCAGGGCCAGCTGCTTTTGCATAAGGGCGTTATATTTCTTCTTTAAGGTTTTAAGTTCTTCCTGTTTTTGGGCAATGGCTTCGGGTGATGCCTTAACAAGGCTGCCGGCATTTTGTGCGGCGTTTAAAGCTGCCAGTGCCGCTGATTTTTCGGCGGAAGCCGCTTCGTACTGTCTGCGGGCAATGGCGCCTATTTTATGAAGCGAGGCCATTTTTGCTTCTTTGGCGCTGGCCTGTTCGTATTGCTGCTGCGCTGCGGCAAGTGCAGCGCCATTATTGGGGCTGCTTTGCCCGTTCTTCATTATTTTCAGTTCTGCTTCGGTGCGGGCTGCGTTGGCGTCTGCCTGTTTTATTTCTTCCGCAAGCTGTTTGTCGTCTATGGCAAACAGTGGCTGCTCTTTGCCGATGCGGTCGCCTTTTTCCAGAATAAGCCCCAAAATCTGCCCTTCGGCAGGCGCCGTAATATCGTACACGGTAAAATAAACCGAGCCGCTGCCCAGTGCAGGGGCTTTGGTTTCGTTTTTGCAGGCGGCAGAAAACAGCATTATTAAAATTGTAAAAATAATAAATGTAAACTTTCTCATTTTAAACAAACCTCGTTTTTAGTGTAGCACAAACATAGTGGCGGTGCAATTTGCCAGAATGTAAATTTTTAAAGGCGCGGCATTTTACGGCTGAAAATTTTACAGATTATTATACATATGCTAATAAAAATATCAATTATTTTTAAAACGGCGGATGATTAATGAACTGCGGATTATTTTTTACACTGAGAAAGCACAAAGTTGTTAAAAAAGATTTTTCAAAAACTGTTAAATGCGTTATAATATACTCGAAAAGTGTATTATAAGTTGCTTATTTGCAAAGCGTTTTTGCCGTTGTGTAATATTTTGAAAAATTTATTTTATTAAAAAGCCGTTTTAGGAATGAAGGGAGGACTGTTATGCGCAAAAAAAGCTGGCTGACAGTTATTTGCTGCCTTTTATTGGTGTGCCTGCTGCCGTCTCTGGCAATGGCCAAAAATAAAACCAAGGCGCCTGCCCGTGACTGGAAGCTGACGGTGGCGCAGCAAAAGCTGGAACTTTTGGGGTATGATGTTGACCGCAAGGACGGGCGTATCAGCAAGGATACAACAGAAGCCATTAAAAAATTCCAAAAGGAACATGGGCTGAAAAAAAGCGGCAAGCTTGATACCAAAACTTATAATAAAATTTCGTGGGAAGCCTTTAAAATGGAAGGAATACCCGATGTACGCGGCAAAGATATTGTAAAAACTGCCGCCAAATACAAGGGCGTGCCTTATAAATTCGGCGGCACAACGCCGAAGGGGTTTGACTGCAGCGCTTATGTGCAGTATGTTTTCGGCAGGCATGATGCCAAGCTGCCGCGCACGGCCGATACGCAGGTGCTGGACGGTATTTTTGTGCTGAAAAGCAAACTTAAACCGGGAGATTTGGTGTTCTTTTCCACATATGCCAGCGGCGCTTCGCATGTGGGGATTTATGCCGGCAGCGGCAAGTTCTGGAGCGCGTCCACTTCACGCGGGGTGGTGCTTGATTCGCTTGACACCGGTTACTGGAAAGAACATTATTATGGGGGCCGCCGTGTTTTGATTGAAAACGGCGAAACAGCTTAAATATATTTAAGGGGGAGCTTTAATGATTCGCGAAAGGCGCAATAAGGAAAAACTGGCGTTATATTATAAAAAATTTATGGAAGAAGGCATTGTCGACCCCAACGTACATCCGTGGGTGGCAGAATCGTGGCAGCGCTGCCGCAAAATGAAACTGCCTCATGAAACAATGCCGAAAATCAACAAGCTGAGCCGCGAGGAAATCGTCGAGCATCAGCGCACGCATGAATTTATTGTAAAATATGTTGACGGGCTTTATGAGCAGAGCAAGCAGCATTTTAACATTCATAATTTAAGCATGCTGCTGATAGACGAGGACGGCTATGTTATTAAAAACTATGCTTTGCCGTTCTTTCAGCGCGTAATTGAAGATATTCAGGGCATGCGCGTGCTTGAAGAAGATGTTGGTACTTCCAGCATCAGCATTGCGCGCGAGCATAATGTGCCGTTTTTAATGTTCGGCCCGGAAATGTGGATTAAAGACAGCCATTCCGGCGATGCCTGCAGTGCACCGATTTGTGTTGATGGCAAAATCCGCTATATCATTTCGTTCTTCTCGCTGGACCAGAATGACCTGCCGTACGACCTTCTGCTTTCGCTGCTTTTAACGATGAAATATGCCATTGAGCAGCATTTGAAGATGCTTGAATACTGGAGCATCCAGAAAATGATGATGGAAGAACTGCCGGTTGCCGTTTACTGGATTGGGCAGGACGAGAAGCTGAAATATTGCAACAGCAATGCTAAAAAACGCCTTGAAGGCAGGGAAAACCTTGAGGATATTTTCCTTAATTATGAGCATATTCCCATTAAAAAGGCTTTGCAGGGCACGCCTACGCACCGCCGCGAAATTACCTGGATTACGCAGGACCGCACTTATGAAGACATTACCACCGTTATGCCGGTAAAAGTTGGCAGCGAGGTTGAAAGCGCTCTGGTTATGAGCATGTCGATTGAAGACCTGAAAACGACCATTGCCCATGCAACGGGTTACAGCTCGCGCTACAGCCTGTACAGCATGGTTGGCGAAACGAGCGAGTTCCTTGCTTTGCAGCATAAGGCTTCGCGCATTGCCCGCAGCGACAATAACATTCTTTTGCAGGGCGAACCGGGCACCGGCAAGCAGCGCCTGGCACACGGCATTCATCAGGCCAGCCCGCGCGCAGCCGCACCGCTGATTGTTGTTAAATGCTCCAATGCGCCGCTCAGCACGCTGGAAGAAGAATTTTTCGGCAGCGAGGACGGCGACCATCAGCCGACTGCAGGCAAGCTGGAGCTTTCGATGGGCGGCACGCTGTTTTTGGACGAAGTGGAAAAACTGCCGGTTGAAATGGGCGACAAACTGGCAGACGCTTTGAAAAACGGTCTTTTAAATAAAGAAACAGGCATGCGCAAAAAACTTAACGTGCGCGTAATTGCTGCCTGCGATTCCAACCTTAAACGCCTGGCGGACAAGGGCCTGTTCAGCCGTTCTTTGTATGAGCTGGTACTTGATACTACAATCCGTGTTCCGCCTTTGCGCGAGCGCAGCAAGGATATAGAAGTCATTGCGGCGCATATTCTGGCAGAAATGTCGGCGCAGCACAACCTTTCGCCGAAACGCCTTTCGCCGGAAGCACTGGAGCTTTTGAAGAGCTGCAGCTGGCCGGGCAATATCAAACAATTGCAGGGTGTTATCGAGCAGGCTTTCTTCCATACACCGGGAAGCATTATCGAAGCGGAAAATATCAAACTGCCCGGCGATAAAACGCTGGAAAAATCGTGGAAGTACGATAAAGACGCCTTTATTGCGGCATGGAAATCCTCCGGCGGAAATATCAGCAAGCTGGCAGGCATGCTGGATGTCAGCCGCGTAACCTTGTACCGTTACCTTAAAAAATATGATTTGACTCCGAAAACAGGAAAAAATAATTAATACCGGCGGCAGCCTGCGTTGAATTTTTATATCGGCGCAGCCTGCCGTTTGTTTTTAGGCATATCGGGCAGCAAATATAAAAGTGCCGTCAGCAAATGTTGCAATTATTTAAAAAGTGCGGCGGCCGTGCGTCTTTAACAGCATAGCACAATGTGTTATAATTATACTGTTATAGAATGTTTTAAATTAAATTTGTGAAAATATACCAGCAAGGAGCGGAGCAATGAATAAAAAACTTTTGGCAGCCGTATGCCTGGCGGCAGCAGCAACTTTAAACACTGCCTGGGCAGAAAACTATACCAGCGGCGACGGGCGTTATGCCGAGCCGGATTTTGACAGGCAGATGACGCAGGCGGAAGCCGAAAACGTAAAAGCCGACGGCAAAACAAGAAGCGGCGAAGAAATTGATGCCGCGCAGTCGGAGCCTTTGCCGATAACCATGACCGGCGATTATGCAAGTTATGATTCCGTAAGCGGCGATTTTGTTGCCGAAGGAAATGTTGTAATTACGCAGGGCAACGAAACTTTGAAAACCGTGCGTGCCGAAGGCAACATGAAAACCGGCGATGTGTGGCTGAAACAGGGCGGCACGCTTGTTGAGCCAAAAAGTACAATGAACGGCGAATGGGCTTATTATAACTTTAATACCAAAACCGGCGAAATTAAGAAAATTGAAGGGCAGGGCGGCAAAGACTTTTTCCGCGCTCCGCATGCCACAATATATCCTGATAAAATGGTAATGGACGAAGGCGGCGAAATGACACGCTGCCCGGCAGTAGAACATTCTCCGTGCCTTTTGATTACGGCTAAAACCTTTGAAATTTACCCGAAAGAAAAAATGGTAGCGCATGATGTAAAGGTTTATGTTAAAGGCACTCACGTTTATTCGCGTGACAGATGGGTAAATGAACTTGGTGATGAAGGCGCATCGCGCTTGATGCCTACCATCGGTTATGACGGCGACGATGACAAAGGCATGTATATCCGCCTGCGCTATGATTATAACATTGACCAGAACACAACTTTAAAAGCGGATTTGCCGTATTACAGCCAGGGGCATTTTAAGCCTGTTGCTGAGGTAAAGCACGACCAGCGCAATTACTACCTTACTTACCAGAGCGGCTGGGAAGAAGAAGACGATGAATGGGTAGATAAAAAGAATGAAATAGGATTTTATTATAAACCGCATTATTTTATCGACGGTATTCCTGTAACATATAGGCTGTATGCTCACAGAGGCTTGTGGAAAAATGATGAAACTGGCAGGCAAAGCTGGCATACTGAATATGGTGCGTTTTTAAGCCATGACCGTATTTATCTGTTTAACAGCAAAAATACCTTTCTTGATTTGACTGTCGGCAAAAAGTGGGTTGATGAAAGTTTAACCGATGAAACGAGAAATACTATGGCATATTATGGTACTTTAGGTCAAAGAATAGGAAGTAAATGGTATGCTTGGGCCGGTTACTACCGCGAAAAAACGACCAGTAATTTGTATGATTTAGGCCAGCCGGATATGGAGCGCGAACTGCGCAACGGCATCAGCTACAAGCCTGATGACAAGAATACTTTTACTATTGTTAACCGTTACGATACTGGTAAGCATGAAAATTACGAAACTACTTATACGTGGACGCATCGTTTCTGCTGCTGGGCAATCAGTTTTGAATATGAACAGGAGCATTTTGACGGCGGCGACAGACAATGGAATATCAGATATGAATTCCTGAACTGGTAAGAGGTGAGTTATGGATATCATCAAAACACGTTTTGAAGAACATATTGCTTTGGCGCAGCTTGTTGCGCAGAGTGAAATAATGCAGCAGGTGGCTGATGCCGCTGCCATTATTAAAAAAGCACTGGCAGGCGGGCACAAAGTTCTGTTCTGCGGCAACGGCGGCAGCGCAGCCGACAGCCAGCATTTGGCAGCCGAATTTGTAGGGCGCTTTCAAAAAGAACGCAAAGGCATTGCCGGTATTGCGCTGACGGTGGATACTTCTATTTTAACGGCGGTTGCCAACGATTACGGCTATGACCGTGTGTTTTCCCGCCAGGTAGAGGCGCTGGGCCAGCCGGGTGATGTTTTGGTAGGCATTTCCACCAGCGGCAACAGCAAAAACGTGCTGGCGGCTATTGCCGAAGCCAAGGCCAGAGGCATGCAGTGCATTGGCATGACGGCGCAGGGCGGCGGCAAAATGAAGGACGAATGTGATATCTGCATCGCCATTCCATGCCCGGTAACGGCGCGCGCACAGGAAATGCACATTTTAATCGGCCATATAATCTGCGAACTGGTGGATGGTGAATAAATTGTCACAACTCAGCTGCACAAAATTTTTAGCAGAAAAAATACAACAATTAAAAATTGCCGTTATCGGCGATGTAATGCTGGACCGTTATTTTTACGGCGACGTAAAACGCATTTCGCCGGAAGCACCGGTGCCTGTAAATAAGGTAACGCGCATTACTTCCGTACTGGGCGGTGCGGCAAATGTTGCTGCCAACCTGGCGCATCTGGAATGCAAGGTTTATGTGGGCGGCGTTACCGGCGATGACGAAAACCGCCGCCTGCTTGAAGGCATGATGGCAGAAGCCGGCATTGATTACAGTGGGCTTATAAAATCGGACAAGCGCTCTACCATTACCAAAATGCGTATTTTAGGCGCCAAGCAGCAAATGCTGCGCCTTGATTTTGAAGAGGTCGGCGACCTGTTTGAAGATGAAACGGAGCGCCTTTCAGAGTGGCTGTTAAACCTTATTGACAGCGGGCTGGATGGCATCGCTGTTTCGGACTATGCCAAAGGAGTATGCTCGCATAACTTTCTGCAGTGGGTAATTAAAACGGCAGGGGAGCATAAAGTACCCGTGCTGGTTGACCCCAAGGGTGCGGACTGGACGAAATACAGCGGCTGCGATTTTATTACGCCGAATTTAAAGGAAATGTGCGAAGCTGCGCATGAAACTGTGCCTAACAAGGATGAACCGGTTTTGCGCCTGGCGCGTGTTGCCGCGGCGCAGTATGATATAAAAAATGTAGTTGTAACCCGCAGTGAAAAAGGCATGACATTGGCAGGACGGGACGGGCTTATTATTAATGCTCCGGCAACGGCACTTGATGTGTTCGACGTTTCCGGCGCAGGCGATACGGTTGCGGCAACCCTGCTGGCCGGTGCGGCAGGCGGGCTGGCACTGGAGGATGCCGTTTATATGGCAAACCGTGCGGCGGGCATTGTGGTTGGCAAAGTTGGCACCTACCCCGTACACCGCGACGAACTTTTAAAGGATTTGCTTGCCGAGCAGCGTAAGGACGGCTACGGCTACCGCACGCTCAGTTGGCAGGAAATCGAATCGTTGGCCAATACCTGGCGTGCCTGCGGCGAAAAAATTGTTTTTACCAACGGCTGCTTTGATATTCTGCATGTCGGGCATGTTTCTTATCTGGAGCAGGCGGCACGCCTTGGCAGGCATTTAATTGTCGGGCTTAACACGGATGCTTCCGTAAAACGCTTGAAAGGCGCAACGCGCCCGCTGAACCACGAGCTTGACCGTGCACGCGTGCTTTCGGCTTTGGCCTGTGTTGATGCCGTAGTGCTGTTTGACGAAGACACGCCAACGGAACTTGTGAAAAAAATCCGCCCCGATATTTTGGTTAAGGGCGGCGATTATAAACCTGAAGAAGTAGCCGGGCGCGAATACGCCGGTGAAGTACAGATTATAAAATTTGAGGACGGTTATTCCACAACCGGGTTATTAGAAAAAGTATCGCAGCTTGTAAAGGAGGGCAAATTATGATTATTGTAACCGGCGGTGCCGGCTTTATCGGCAGCAACATTGTTAAAGGCCTTAACGAACGCGGACGCGACGATATCCTTATCGTTGATAACCTTACCAATATGGTAAAATTTAAAAACATTCAGGGCTTAAAGGCTTTGGATTATATGGATAAAATTGATTTTGCCGAAGCACTGAAAGCAGGCAAATTCAACCATGAAAAAATTGACGTTATTTTCCACGAGGGCGCATGCAGCGATACCATGGAATACAACGGCAAATACATGATGCAGAATAACTTTGAATATACCAAAAACCTGATGCACTTTGCAGCAGACAGGAAAATTCAGATGATTTACGCTTCTTCCGCTTCTACCTATGGCAGCGGTGCGCACGGCTTTACCGAAAAACCGGAGTGCGAGGAAGCGTTGAACGTTTACGCGTTCTCCAAACTTTTCTTTGATAACTATGCCCGCCGTTATTTTGGCAAAACCGGCAGCCAGCTTGTTGGCCTGCGTTACTTTAACGTTTACGGCCCGCAGGAAAACCACAAAGGCAAAATGGCCTCCATGGTATTCCAGATGTACAACCAGTGGAAAGCCGAAGGCAAGGTTAAACTGTTTGAAGGCATCGACGGCTATGGCAACGGCGAACAAACCCGTGACTTCATTTATGTAAAAGACGTTGTAAAAGTAAACTTCTTCTTCTGGGACCATCCGGAACTGAGCGGCGTTTACAACTGCGGCACCGGCCATGCGCATACTTTCAACACGCTTGCCAAAGGCGTACTTAAACATTTCGGCAGCGGCACGCTGGAATACATTCCGTTCCCGGATGTTCTGCGCGGTAAATACCAGAGCTATACGCAGGCAGATACCACGAAACTTCTGGAAGCTGGCTACGACGGCGGCTTTACCGATATTGACGAAGCGGTAGCCGAATACTGCGCACTTTTGGACAAGACCGGCGGGTATTATAAATATGAAGCTTAAGGCTGCATTTTTTGACCGCGACGGCGTTTTAAACGTTGATAAATCTTACTTATATAAAATTGAAGACCTGGAATGGATTGACGGCGCCAAAGAAGCACTGGCCTATCTTACCCAAAAAGGTTACACAATTTTTGTTGTTACAAACCAGAGCGGTATAGCCCGCGGCTATTATACTGTCGGCGATATGCAGAAGCTGCATAATTATATGGCACAGCAGATTGCAGAGGCAGACGGCAAAATAGAAAAATTTTATTACTGCCCGCATCTTCCCGGCGGCGCCGTGGCGGAGTTTGCCGTAGACTGCGATTGCCGCAAACCCAAGCCGGGCTTAATCCTGCGTGCTTTTGAAGAATACGATATTGATAAGGATACTGCCTTTTTAATCGGCGACAAGCCGCGTGATGTGGAATCCGCGGAAGCGGCGGGCATTAAAGGATACCTGTTTGAAGGCGGCAGTTTACTTGATTTTGTTAAAGAGATAGCGTGAGATGGAATATAAAAATATTTTACTTATTAAAATGAGCTCGCTGGGTGACATACTGCACTCGCTGCCGTTTGCGGACGCGCTGCGCAGGCGTTACCCAAAAGCGAAAATAACGTGGCTGGTGCACCCGCAGTTTGCAGGCTTTTTGCCTGACCCGCCCGTTATTGACGAAGTTATTTATTTTGATAAGGTAAAATTTAATAAAATGGGCCTTTGCGATAAGCTGCATTATTTCAGGGAAATGCGCGCGCTGCTGCACTCCAAACACTTTGATTTGGTGATTGATTTGCAGGGGCTGTTTAAAAGCGCCGTGCTGGCAGCAATAAGCGGCTGCAAGAGCCGCATAGGCTACTGCGAAATGCGCGAGGGCAGCAGGTTCGTCAGCCGTCCAATCTGCGGCAGTCACAGCAAAGACCATGTTATCGAGCGTTATCTTGACGTTGCGCGTTATCTTGGCGCAGAGGTAAATGAAATACATTTTCCGCTGCCGGATTTAACCAAAGAAAGCAAAGCCGTGGCGGAAAAACTTAAAAATAAAGGCCTGCGCGGCGAATACGTTGTAATGGTGCCCGGTGCGCGCTGGGAAACCAAAGTGTGGCCGCCGGAAAATTACGCTAAGCTGGCGCAGATGATTATTAAAAACGGAGCAAGCGTGGTGCTGGCAGGCGGGCCGGATGACGCACCGAAGGGCGAAGAAATCGTAAAAGGCTGCCCATCGGACAAGCTGATTAATTTAATCGGGCAAACCTCGCTGCGTGAACTGGCAGCGCTGATTAAAGGCAGCGTGTTTTATATCAGCGGCGATACAGGACCGCTCCATTTTGCGGCGGCGCTTAAAAAGCCGCTTATAGCCATGTACGGTCCTACCAAGGCTGATAGAACAGGCCCTTACGGCAGCAAAAACAGTACAGTAATTATCAGCCCGGCCAAATGCGCAGGCTGCTTAAAAAAACATTGTAGCGAGTGGCATTGCATGTACGATATTACACCGGAAATGGTGTACGGGCATTATATAAAAAAGCGTGGTGAAACAAATGGTTGAACTTAACGGCAAAAAAATACTGGTTACCTTTTTAATGCATCTTGGCGATTTGACGCTGACAACGCCGTTTATTCATGCGCTGCGCAAGGCTGCGCCTGACAGCCATATTGCCATGCTGGTGGATGAAAAGTTAAAAGACGTAGTGCTTTTTAATCCCTATCTTGACGAAGTAATTACCATCGACAAAAAAGGGCGCGACAACAGTATTCTGGCATTAATTGCTTGTGCGCGCCATTTAAGCAAGCATAAATTTGATGTATTGATAAACCTGCATCCTAACGAAAGATGTTCTTTTATTGATGCGCTTACCAGCGTTAAACTGCGTACCGGTACGACTCATACCATTTTTAAATGGCGCTGGGATGTGTTTACGCCGCTTGACCGCACTATGCACGCGGCGGATATGTACCTTGATGTGCTGAAGCAGCTTGGCGTAAAAGACCTGACAAATAATGGGCTGGAAATTTTTCCGGGTGAACGCCATGTTAAAGAAGCGGCAGATTTCTGGCAGGCGCACGGCGTAACGGATAAAGATCAACTGATAGGTTTTAATATAGGCAGCGCGGTTGTTACCAAGCGCTGGGCACCGGAACGCTTTGCCGAAGTTGCCGACCATTTTGCAAATAATGGCTATAAAGTTGTATATTTTGGCGGTGCCATGGATGAAGAAATGGTGCAGGATGCCGTAAGCCATATGAAAACTGTGCCTGTTATTGCAACAGGTGCGTTTGGCATCGGTGGGCTGGCAGCAGCAATGCGCAGGTGCAGCCTTATTATTACTAACGACAGCGGGCCGATGCATGTTGCCATCAGCCAGAAGGTTCCCATTGTAGCCATGTACGGGCCGAGCAATCCAAAACTTTATGGCCCTTACACCAAGGATGCCGTTATTGTAACTGCCCAGCCGCCATGCCTTGGCTGTGCTGGCGGCATGAAGCATAAATGCGATGATATGCAGTGCATGACGCGCCTTACGGTAACGCAGGTTATCGAAGCGGCAGAGAAAATGTTGGAAAATAAAAAATAAGAGGCGTAAAAATGTTTGATCAGCAATTATTTGACAAAACTAAGTTCATAAAAGAGAAAATTTCTTACGAATTTACATTGTCCAATTTAACTGATGGTACTCAATTTATTAATATTGGACTTAATATAAATGCAGATTTTTTTATGCAGATGGGCGTGGCTATAACATCTATTTTTGAAAATAACAAAGATAAAAGTTTCAATATACATATTTTTGTGGATGCTTATAAAAAAGAAGATTTAAATAGAGTACGAGAAACGGCAAAAAAATATAGTCAAAATTTATACGTCTACTTAATTGATATGAAACCATTTGAGGGATTTCATTTAAAATTGAATAGATTTTCAAGGGTTACTTATTTGCGCCTTATTATGCCTAAAGTATTAAAAGATATTGCAGATAAATTCATTTATATGGATGCAGATATGATTTGTTTAGGAAATATAAATGAACTTTTCAATATAAATTTGCAGGGTAAACCTTTAGCTGCTGTATCAGACTCACCGGGAGCGGTAGAATATCGTACTAAATTTTTAAAAATGAAAAATGGAAAATATTTTAATGATGGCATTATGCTGATTGATATAAATGAGTGGGAAAAGGAACGAATTACAGAAAAAGCTTTTTCTTATCAGGGAGCAGACCCAAATAAATTTTTAGGACAAAGCCAGGATATTATAAATATGGTGGTAGATGGTAATGCTGTTTTTTTAGAGCATAGATTTAATCAATATGCAGGTGATAATTTACCTAATAATACTATTATCTGCCATTTTTTAGGCAGGGATAAACCATGGGATATGGTTTTGTATGATGCAGATAAATTATGGAGGTATTATTTAGAACTTTCTTTTTGGGATAATATTTATGATCCTATGCCACCTAAAACGCCTGAACATTATCATAATTTTAAAAGAATGGCTGAAGTATTTAGGCTTAAGGGCAATTATACAAAAATGTTTATATCATACTTCTGGTATTCTATCCTTAAAATACGCTTGAAACTTGGATTATGAGGACTGATTTTATGAAACAAACTATTCTTATAACAGGTGCTGCCGGATTTATCGGTTTTCATTTAGCTAAAAGTTTATTAGATGAGCAATATGAGATAATCGGTTTTGATAATATTAACAATTATTATGATGTTAGTTTAAAATATGCGCGTTTGAAAATTTTAAGCAATTATAAGAATTTTAAATTTATACAAGCTGATCTTGCCGATGAAAATTATGTTAATAATGTTTTTAAAACATATAAACCGGATATTGCAGTTAACCTTGCAGCTCAGGCCGGAGTGCGTTACAGCATAGAAAATCCTAAAGCCTATATTGATTCAAATATAATTGGATTTTTTAATGTTTTAGAAGCATGCAGGCATTATCCTGTAAAACATTTAATATATGCGTCAAGTTCATCTGTATATGGAAATCAGAAAAAAACGCCGTTTTCAGTAGATGATAATGTAGACAGACCGATAAGTCTTTATGCTGCTACAAAAAAATCTAATGAACTTATGGCTTTTACCTATTCTCATCTTTATAAAATACCGGCAACAGGTTTGAGATTTTTTACTGTTTATGGTCCGTTTGGACGTCCGGATATGGCATACTTTGGATTTACCAATAAAATATTTGCCGGAGAACCTATAAAAATATTCAATAATGGAGATATGTTAAGAGATTTTACTTATGTTGATGATATTGTAACAGGAATAAAAAATATTTTACCGTGTCCGCCGCAAAAAGATGAAAACGGAGACCAATATAAAGTTTATAATATTGGCAATAACAAACCGGAAAAACTATTAACTTTTATTGAAACATTAGAAGAAATCATTGGCATTGAGGCTAAAAAAGAATATCTGCCCATGCAGCCAGGTGATGTTTATCAAACATATGCTGATGTCAGCGAGCTCGAAAAAAATTTTAACTTTAAACCACAAACGAGTATAAGGGAAGGCCTTACTGAATTTGTCAATTGGTATCGTGAATTTTACCATAAATAATGGGAGATGTTATTATGAAAATAGCAGTAGCAGGAACAGGATATGTAGGTTTATCAAATGCTGTATTGCTTGCACAGCATAATAATGTTGTGGCTGTTGATATTATTCAAAGTAAAGTTGATACTATAAATGCAAAAAAATCTCCTATTGTAGATAAAGAAATAGAAGATTTTTTGAAGAACAAAAAATTAGATTTACTTGCAACTACTGATGCCGAATCTGCTTATAAAGATGCGGACTTTATAATTATAGCAACGCCGACTAATTATGATCCGCAAAAAAATTATTTTGATACTTCTTCAATTAATGCGGTTTTAGATATTATAAAAAAAGTAAACAGTAATGCAGTAATAGTTATTAAATCTACTGTTCCCGTTGGGTTTACAGAAAGTATCCGCAAAGAGTATCCGCAGCTAAAAATAATGTTTGTGCCGGAATTTTTACGCGAAGGCAAGGCTTTATACGATAACCTGTTCCCTTCACGTATTATTGTAGGGGTTGGAGAAAATTGCTCTTTTAAGGACAAAGCGGAACTATTTGTTGCGATGCTGAAAGAAGCTGCTGTAAAAAAAGATATTCCTGTTTTATACACTAATCCAACCGAAGCGGAAGCTGTTAAACTTTTTGCCAATACGTATTTGGCTTTGCGTGTTGCATTTTTTAATGAACTGGATACATATGCAGAAGTCAGGGGACTAAGTACCAAACAGATTATTGAAGGTGTATGCCTTGATCCGCGCATCGGCGATTTTTATAATAATCCTTCCTTTGGTTATGGAGGGTATTGTCTGCCAAAAGATACCAAGCAGCTTTTAGCAAACTATCATGATGTACCTAATAATATTATAGGTGCTATTGTGCAGGCAAACCGCACCCGCAAAGATTTTATTGCGGACAGAATTATAGAAAAAAATCCTAAAGTTGTTGGGGTTTACCGTTTAACAATGAAGGCAAACAGCGATAATTTCAGACAGTCTTCTATACAGGGTGTAATGAAACGTATTAAAGCCAAAGGAATAGAAGTAATTGTTTATGAGCCGACGATGAAAGAAGAAAAGTTTTTTAATTCTAAAGTAATTAAAGATTTAAATGAATTCAAAGTAATTTCAGATGTTATTTTAGCTAACAGAATGAATGAAGAATTATCTGATGTGAAAACTAAAGTTTATACAAGAGATTTATTTGGAGAAAATTAAAAGAATATAATAAAATACACCTAAAATTAGATAAACTAATCTTTAGGTGTATTTTATTTATATATTTGAATAATTTGCAATTTGAATAGTTTTTATTTGATTATATACTAATGATTTTTCTTTTATTTTTCCGTTTATAATGGAACCAGCGGCAATCAGACAGTTATCTTCTATATAACTGCCCTTTAATATAATTGTTCCGGAACCAATCCAACAATTATTGCCAATATAAACAGAAGCTGTATTATATCCTTTTGTTTGTGCGCCAGTATTATAGTCGAATTTATGGTCGTGGTCGTAAATTAATATGCTTTCCCCTAAAATTGTATTATCTCCTATAAAAATATCTTTATGGCAATTAATGCTGCAATTATTATTAAAAAAACAGTTGTTACCGATATGCAAATAAGCATTATCTGCAATATTTATATATAGATGTCCACGAGCGCGCAAATTATCACCTAAAAATAAATGTGAATTTTTACGAAGTTTAATTTTGGAGTAAAACGGAAGTTTTAATTTTTGAAACTTAATATTTTTACAAACAAAAAATTTTAAAAATAGTAAATGTAATTTCGAAAGCAATCAACATATCTCCTCTTTTAGTTTAAATCTTTGGTTAACGGTAACTGACCAAAGTAAACTTTTAAATTATCTTTATCAAATTGATACAATGGCGATGCCAAACTATTGCGTTCATCATAATGATTTGATTGTATATTTAAAATGCCGCACATTAAATCATAAATTAAATCATTTGTAAAATAATAATTTTCGTGTTTTTTTAGTGTTTTAAATGTATTAGGAAATGTTTCTATATATTCGTCAGAAAAATATGTGAACATAGGTATTCGCAAAGCACCAAAACCGTCAAAATTAGGCGAGCGCCTTTTATCGGGAATTGTTGCATGGTCTGAAAAATATAGCATTGCCTGCATATTTAGCTTTGTTTTACCATATTCCCAAATACGTTTTAGAATGCTGTCAGTATAAGTAATGGAATCAATATAATTATTAATTAAATCATACTTACCTGGCTCGCTGAATTTAGCATACGATTGAGGATATCTGTTAATAAAATTAAAATGGCTGCCTTTTAAATGAATAACAACAAAATTATTTTTTTGTGGATCCACTTCATCTAAATAATCCAGCAACGATTCGTCATATTGAATTTGATTTAAGTTTTGTTTAGTCCATTTTGCTGTACCGGAAGTATTTGCTACAAGTGTCACGGGTGTATCGGCGCAGCCAAGATGACCTTGATTGCTGTACCAATGAGTTGTATATCCTGCTTTATGGGCGATATCAATAATGGAACATGAGGTATAAAACTGTTTATCATTATATTGGCTAAATTCTGTTAATGCTCGTTCAAGTACGCTTACAGTGTGGGCGACTACTGCGTAACTATGTGGAAAAAGTATAAAATGTGGGTCATGTTTTTTTTCAGAAAGCCATGGCGTTGTTTCGTCAGGATAATCTGTAAAGGCACTCATATAATCACGTGAAGCAGATTCTCCTATTACCATTATAATAGTTGATGGTTTTGTAAAAACCGGTTGAGAAGGTGTTACCTGCAAATTTTGAATTCTTTTTTCCATATTTGTTTGATAAAGCATAGTTGTTTTAAAATACTCTTTTACATCAAGATATAATTCAACGATTCCAGTGCGGACAAAAACACCCTTTCTTTTTTTCCATAAATAAATACTTAAAAACATAAAAATAGCTGCTAAACTAGCGATTTGTTCAATATTTAAATTGATAGGACTGCATGCAAGATTACTGTAAATAAAAGCAAAATACAATATAATTGCTGAGCTGAAAGTTATAATATTAAATATTACAGAAAATGATTTAAAGAACTCAATTATTTCATTGTAATGCGTTTCCTGTATCATCATCATGCCATCTTCTGTAATGCATGAACGGTATAAATAATAATATACCCATTGGGCAAAAGGAATTAAAAAGATAAGAAATTCAATAGTTGAGATTATAAGTAAAAGTGCTTTAGGGAAAATATTAAAAGCTGTAACCAAAAACTTTAATGATAATAACCATGATATAATATACATACCGAAAACTGTATCAAAATGGAATCCGAAGTCCGTAGATGTTTTATGGTAGGTAAAAAAATAAAGCAATGGATACGTAATAATCCAAAATAAACCGGTAATAAGGCTTATAATAGTTTGAGAAGATAATAAGTCAATGCCTGCTATATAGCATGGTAAAGTTGCTAAAAGTGCACATGGGATGAAGCGGCGCATTTGCAAATATTCCGCTTTATGCCCCAAACCGTGAGAAACAAAACGGTAAAATGAGTATGATAATAAATAAATTAACAGTGAAATAGTAAGATAAGTATACATGATAAATCCTTTCAAAAACAAAAACGTTAAAATGTAATATCTTAACTATATATATTATAGTAAGAGATTACTGGCAAGTAAAGATATTCTAAGATTGAATTCATTATGGTATAATAAAATATAACGATTGAATAGAGGTAAAAATGAGTAAAATAACTATTGCTATTTTAACAAAAAACGAAGAAGAAAATATACTCAGCGTTATTAATAATGCAAAAAAATGTACTGATAAAATTTTAATTATAGATTCAGGCAGTTCTGATAAAACCGTAGAATTAGCAGAATCAGTTGGAGCAAAAGTTGTTTACCGCAGATGGGATGATGATTTTTCTGCGCAGCGTAATTTTGCTTTGGATAAAGTCAGTACAGAATGGATACTTTATTTAGATGCTGACGAACGTTTGAACAGTGAGCTTATAGTTGCAATAAAAGAGCAAATAGCTAAAAACGACAATGTTCAATATAAAATTAAGCGCAAATCTGTTGCTTTTGGCAGAGCCTTTAATTATGGCGTTTTAAAACCGGATTTTGTAGCAAGATTGTTTAAAACTAAACACGTAAAGTGGGTTAATAAAGTTCATGAGCATCCTGAATGTGCAGATAAAACACAAATATTACCGGGGTACATAGAACATTATACCTATAAAGATTGGTATCAGTATTTTAGTAAATTTAATCAGTATACTACAATTTGGGCAGAAAATGCGTATCAGAATGGAAAGAAAACAGGATTTTTTAAAGCATTTGGACATGCTTTTTTTGGATTTATTCAAATGGGAATATTAAAAAAAGGCTTTTTAGATGGAGCATTAGGCATTATATTATCTGTAAATCACTTTTTTTATACTTTAATTAAGTATGTAAAATTAATTGATTTACAAAGAAAAGGAGAAAAATAATGCGCGTAGCTATTTTGGAAAGTATTATTATGCCAGCTGGACATGAAGTAGAGTTTGATCGTATTTTAGTAGATGAATTAAAAAAAGAAGGACATAATCCATGCTTTTTTGTTCCTGAAAATTTTAAGTTTAAACTTAATTATAATGCAGATGTAGAATATCTTAATGGTGGGTCAGTAATAACTTATGCGGGATCAGGGAAATTAAAAAAGATCTGGCTTTCTATGTTAAGGGAAAAAAGACGTATAGAATGGTTTGATTCTGCATATGAAAAAGCTTGTCAAAATTTATGTAATGTAATCATTATTCCTACAGCTACTTATAGATATTTGCGGACATTAGGCTATAGCAAATTAAAAAATTCGCCTGTGCCTGTAGTTTTTATATTCCATGGTATAAATCCCGGTGAAAAGAAAAACTTTATTAAATATGCAAAAAAATGTAAAAAATATAGTAATATTTATTTAAAGGTTATAACTTTAAGAAACGATTTTAAAGATGTTAATTTAAGAAATTTAGCTTTAATTGATCCGCCAGTTTTTAAACCCATGGATTTATTGATTAATGACAAACTTAATTTTAATACACCGTTAAAAATAGGTTTTTTTGGTCAATACCGTAAGGAAAAAAATTTAGGTTTTTTTCTAGATGCATTTCAAAAAGCTAAATTTAACAAAGAGGTAAAGCTGATAATCCAAGGAGCTACGGCAACAACGGAGGATAGTAATGCTTTTGAAGAATATATAAAAAAGTATAGTGGCAATAGTAATATTGAATTTTGGCATAAAAATCTGATTGGATTAGAATGGCAAAATGCATTGATGAGTGTTGATGTAATTATAATGCCTTATGCTGCAGAAAGATATCGCTATCATTGGAGTGCAATGTTATTTACTGCAATAGGATTTTATAAACCTTTTTTGCAGTCACCAGAGATGAATCCAGAAGTTTTGCAAGAGTTTAATGTGGGACGTATTTTAACTATGCAAACAGAAGAAAAATTTATAAGGCAACTTGAGAATTTTATAAATACTATAGAGATAAACGGTAAAATTTATGAAAGTGAATTAAAAAAAGCAAATGTTAAGTATAGTCATGAAAATTTATTAAAAAGTGTTTTAAAATTTAATAGTTAAGGTGATTTTATGAATATTTTACTTGCAAATTTTGCAAAAATGGTTGATGACAGCGGCGGGCTTGCTAAAGTTGCTGTTAATTTTGCCAATGAAATGACCAAACGCGGGCATAATGTAACTTTAATTTACAGCGATGAAAAAACAGGCAAATTTTTTTACCCGATAGATAAAAATGTAACCTGTTATGATTTGCGGCATTATAATGGAAAAAGTATAGATTTTCCGCTATATATGAAAATAAAACGAGAACTTTTAAGAACGTTTAGTAAAATTAAGGCAAGAAACGTTAATAATGATTTTACAAAAAAATATTTATTAAATAACTTAAAAGAATTATTAACTAAAATTCAGCCGGAAATAATAGTTTCTTTTCAGCCTGCTGCAACTAAGGCTTTAATATGCGATTTAAATATAAAAATTCCGGTCATGACAATGTCGCACGGCGACCCGGAAGATTATTTTCATACATATCCGCTGGAAGAAATACAGGCAGTAGAAAAATCTACAATTAACCAGGTTTTAATGCCTTCTTTTGAAGAGCACATAAAAAGCCATTTACCAAATGCTAAAACTATTACTATAGGTAATGCTATACCTCAATTTGATTTTAGCGCAGATTTAGCTGCCGAAAAAGAAGTTTACAAAATAATTTTTGTGGGCCGTTTAACTAAAAACCATAAAAGACCACATTTGTTGATTGAAGCCTTTGCAAAATTAGCTGATAAATATCAAAATTGGATAGTAGAATTATGGGGCGCACCAGATAAAAAAGCATATTATTTAGAGTTAGAACATTTAATTAAGACAAATAATCTGCAAAATAGAGTATTTTTAAAGGGTTCTACTGATAAAGTGCCGCTTATTTTAAAAGACGCTGATATTTTTGCATTCCCAAGCGCATATGAAGGCTTTGGGATGGCCTTGGCAGAGGGAATGAGCGTAGGTCTGCCTTCTGTTGGATATAAAAACTGTCCCGCCGTTAATGAACTTATAAAAAATGAAAAAACAGGTATCTTATGCGATGATGGGGTAGATTCTTTTGCTGAAGCATTGGAAAAACTTATAAATGATAAAGCTTTGCGTGTAGAAATGGGCAATGCTGCTAAAAAAGATATGGAACAATACGCACCAGAAAAAATTTGGGATAGATGGGAAAATTTGTTAAAGAGTTATAATAGATAGAAATAGCAAATCATATATTATAATTTAGAAAGAAGAAACTTTATGAAAATAATGTTATTGAATTTTATGAAAGTTGTTAATAGTGCCGGCGGGGCAGAACGAGTTTTTTGTAATATGTCAAACGAGCTTGTAAAACGTAATTATGATGTTTATGCCGTTTGCTGTGATTGGGAAAATGGTAGGCCGTTTTATAGCTTGGATGATAGGGTGCGCTTTATAAATATTGATGGCAGCGGTACACAAACTAAATTTGCTAAATATTTAAAATTTGCAAGAGAAGTTTTAAGATTATTTAAAAAAGTTAGTAATGACAACCCATATGATAATGTAAAAAACAAATATTGGAGTACAAAATTAGAACCTGTAATAGATGAAATTAAGCCAGATATAATTATCGCGTATGATTTGCAAGGAGTTTGTATATTAAAAAATATCTTAAATATTAAAGTGCCGGTTATTGCAATGTGCCATTCTAATACACATTTAATGTTGAATGTATATAGTAGTAAAAACGAAATTGAAGCTTTGAGCAAAGTTGATTGTATTCAAGTGCTATTGAAGTATGATATAAAAGTAGTACAAAATTATTTTCAAGTACCAGTTGTACAAATACCCAATGTAATTCCTTTTTATGATAGTAAAGCAGACCTTGCAGAAAACAAAAAGATATATAAAATTATTTATATTGGCAGATTAGATAAAAAGCAAAAACGTCCGCATCTTTTAATAAAAGCATTTGCTGAGCTAAAAGATGAGTTCCCTAATTGGCAGGTAGAAATTTGGGGAGGTTGTAGCGATGTTAAATACCATAATGAATTAATAAAACTTATAAAAGATAATAAAGCGGAAAAAGTGATAAAATTATGTGGGTCTACACAAAATGTACTGAAAGTTTTATTGAATAGCGATATTTTTGCATTCCCTAGTGCTTATGAAGGTTTTGGATTAGCATTGGGCGAAGCAATGAGCGCAGGTTTACCGTGTATTGGGTTTAAAAGTAGCCCGGCAGTAAATGAATTGATAAAAGATAATGAAACGGGCATTTTAACAGAAGACGGAGCAGAGGCATTTGCTGCTGGGTTGAAAAAATTAATGTTAAATAGAGATTTAAGAATAAAATTCAGTGCGGGGGCTAAAGACGCAATGAAAGAATATAATGCTAAAGCGGTTTGGGATAAATGGGAGAAGCTTATACATGAATATGCTTAAAAAAGATAATGTTATGCTTAATTTTATTGCCTTTATATTATTTATTTCAGTTTTTAGCTTATATTATAAACCATCATTTACAGTGGCTTTAATTATGTTTTTAATGTTTCTTTGTTATAAATTTTATAAAAAAGAAACATTAAGTTTTTTAATATTTCCTCTGGATTTTATGAAAGGAATAATTTTATTTTTAGGTTGCATATTGTTAGCTTCACTTGTTACGTTAGATAAAGAAAATATTAATAAAGCGGTGGAAATTATCTATTCATCTCTGCCGTTTTTTTGTGTTTATGTTTTAAAAACATATGGTGATATTAGACCGGGTATTAAAGCAGGTTTAATTGCTGTTGCAATAGCAGGCTTTTTTTTATCAATTTATGAATATTATGTTTTAGATATTCCAAGGGTGGGTTCGCTTTTAAAAAGTGTTAATTTGTGGTCGTCAGCCTTGGGATTGATATTGCCGTTATCCTGTTATTTTTTTTATGCTGAAAAATCTGCTAAGTTAAAAATTCTTTGGCTTTTGTGTACATTTATGTTGTTATATTCAATATATTTAACAAAAACAAGAGGAATGCTTGTTGCATTGATATTAGTTATTTTTGTTTTAGGAATGCAAAAAATTACTAAAATAATGTTAAGTTTAATTTTGATAGGGATAATTTATTTTATAGTTAATTCGGATCAGCTTTTATTTTTTCACAGGGCTTATGACATAGAGCGCTTATATGGCTATCAGGCTTCTATAAAAATGTGGATGGATAATCCGGTTATTGGTGTTGGTCTATCTAAATGGGCAGAACAGTACAAAACCGTTTACTTTCCGCAAGGGGCAAAAGAGATTCTTGTTCATGCCCATAATATATTTTTATTTTTCTTATCTGCTGCCGGTTCATTGGGAATAATATCGTTTTTATATTTTATGTATAATAGCCTTAAATATTTATATAAAAAGCAAAAAATAAATATTTTTTATGTGTTTGGTTTCTATACTATAGTTATTTTTATGCTGCATGGATTGTTTGACGCTGTTTTTATTTATAAAGCGGTTGCCCGTATTTTTTGGCTGATTTTAGCTGTATATACTGCTGGGGTATTTGTTTGCGATAGTGGCAGTAAGAATGGAGAAGGAATTAAGTTATGAAAAAAGTTGGAATTATAACGTTAAATGATTTTTTTAATTATGGAAACAGATTGCAGAATTACGCTCTGCAGAAGTATTTAAAAAATTTATCTAAAGATATTATTCCAGAAAGTATATGGTATTATGGCAACTGTTTAAAAGTAGAACAAAATCAAATAACTAAAAATAATATAAGACGCTATATATTTAATAGAAAAGGTTTTAGAGATTTAGTTAACAGCGGTAAGTATTTTTATGATTTTATACGCGAGTATAATTCTAAAAAATTTAGTGATAAATATATCAATATAGTTTTTGATTATAAGATAAAAAATGATTTAAATAGCAGGTATGATTATTTTATTGCAGGCAGCGATCAGATTTGGAATCCGGAGAATTTAGATTTAAAAAATGAATTTTTGCAATTTGCTGATAGAAATAAGAGAATTGCATATGCTGCAAGTTTTGGCGTGAGTGAAATAAAATCTAATAAAGTAGATTTAGTAAAAACAGGAATTGAAGGTATAGATTTTATTTCAGTACGAGAATATGCAGGAGCTAAAATAGTAAAGGATTTAACTGGAAAAGAAGTACCTGTTTTGGTTGACCCTACTTTATTATTAACAACAGATGAATGGGATAAAATTATAGAAAGACCAGTTTGGTATTGTGATGAAAAATATATTTTGGTTTATTTTTTGAGTAAATTACCAAATAAAATAAAAAAAGACATTCACAATTTATCGGAAAAGTATAAATTAAAAATAGTTGATTTAATGGATAGAGAAAATATCGATTATTATTGTTCACCTCCAAGTGAATTTTTGTATTTAATAAAAAACTGTTCGTTGATGTATACAGATTCTTTTCATGGTACAGTATTTTCTATTTTAAATAAAAAACCATTTGTTGTAAGTTCACGTGAAAATGTGAGCATGAATATGGATTCCCGTATTGATACGTTGCTTTCTATGTTCCATTTAGAAAACCGCAAAATATCTAAAGATAATAATTATAAAATTGCGAATCCTATGGAAATAGAATTTCCTGATGTTGAAGCAATTTTAGAACGAGAGCGTCAAAGATCCAAAGAATTTTTGTGTAAGGCATTAAATATTAAAGGTTGATATTGTAATGAATATAGAAAGTAAATTGAAACAGAAGAATTTAAAATGCAGCGGCTGCACAGCTTGTTTTGCAATTTGTCCAAAAGATGCAATTACTATGCAAGCGGATTCAGAAGGCTTTAAGTATCCCGTTATTGATAAAAACAAATGTATTGATTGTGGATTGTGTTGTAAGGTTTGCCCTTTGGAAAATATGTATGGTAATTTTGTCGAAGATAAAACATCTTTTGCGTGTAGCGCAAAAGATGAGAACTTTACAAAACAAAGTTCTTCCGGAGGGGTATTTGTCATACTGGCGAATATGTATATAAAAGAACAAGCAGTAATTTACGGAGCAGCATTTGATTATAATTGGAATGTATGCCATATCAGAGCAGATAAAAAAGATGAATTAAAGAGGTTATATACATCTAAGTATGTGCAAAGTGATATTGGCAATACTTTTAGACAGGTAAAAAATGATTTAGATAACGGTAAAAAAGTTTTGTTTGCAGGTACGCCGTGCCAGGTAGCTGGTTTAAAAAGTTATTTGCAAAAGGATTATTTGAATTTACTGGCAGTAGATTTTATTTGTCATGGTGTGCCATCGCCATTAGTTTGGCAACGTTATATTGATAAATTGGAGCAAGATTTAAAGAGTAAAATAACAGAAATATCATTTAGAGATAAAAAAGACGGATGGAAAAGTTTTAATTTTAAATTAATGACAGCAAATGGTGATGTTTTTTATGAAAAACATGGCGATAATACGTATATGAAAGGCTTCTTAAAAGATTTGTATTTGAGACCTTCGTGCTATGATTGCAAGTTTAAAACATTACAGCGTGCAAGTGATATTACTTTAGCTGATTTTTGGGGTATTGAAAAAATTATATCGGATATGAATATTGATGAAGGAGTATCGCTTTGCTGGTCAAGCAGTGAAAAGGGAAAACAAGTTTTAGCAGATGTTTTAAACCGGACTGATTATTATGAAGTTAAATTAAGAGAAGCAATAAAGCATAATTCGTCTGCTATTAAATCTGTTGAAATGCATAAAAACAGGGATAAGTTTTTTGAAGAAGTTAATAATTCAGATGCAGATATTATCAGTTTAATTGAAAAATATTACGATAATAGAAGTTTGAGAAAAAGATTATTGAGTAAGTTAAGGACAAAAATAAAAAGTTTGTATAAATAATTTTTCATTGAGCAAAATGTAAATTATAATTCATGATACGGGGGAAAACAAATGCAGCCACTAGTTAGTATCATAACTCCTTGTTATAACGGCGAGAAGTATTTAGCAAGCTGTTTGGATTCGGTATTGGCACAAACATATGACAATGTAGAATTTATTTTAGTTAATGACGGTTCTAATGATAAAACAGCTTTAATTGCGGAAGCATATAAAGAAAAATTCAAATTGAAAGGATATATATATATATATATATATCAAGAAAACAAAGGAGTTTCTGCTGCAGTAAATAGAGGCTTAGAAATATTTAACGGTAAATACTTAATGTTAGCTGATTCGGATGACATATTGGAAAAGGACTGCATAAGGAGCAAAGTTGAATATTTGGAGCGAAATACAGAAATAGCGCTTGTTGCTGCGAGAGCAAAAGTGGCCAATGAATGGAATATAAATAAAACTATTGGTTATTTATATAATAAGTCAAAAAATTGGTGCGAAGATATTGTATATAACGGGGGTGTTGAATGTAATCCCGGAATATATATGTTTAAAGCAGAATATTTTTTTAAAATTTATCCTCAAAAAACGATTTTTGAAAGTCGTTATGGGCAAAATTATCAAATTTTAATACCATTAATGTATCATTTTAAATATGGCAAGATAGATAATATTGTATCTACTTATGTAATTAGAGATGATAGCTTGTCGCATAAAAAAGAACCTTTGGAAAATATTTTAAAAAGGTATGATGGATATATAGAGATTTTAGAAAATACAACAAAATATTTGCCTGATGATTATAGAAAATATTATATGAAAAAATGTTATATTTATTATGAAGTTAAAAAGTTTGAAAGTTGCTTAAATTTCCCAAATATAGATTTAGCAAAGAAATATTTTAATGAATTGAAACAATTTAATATAAATATGCTTAATTATAGACGTAAATATTTAAAGTATAGATTAAAGCTACTGCTTAATTTAATATAATTATAAATAGTATATAAATTTTATTAATGAATAATTTAATTCCGGAGCCTTACCATGCCGATAAAAATAATTAAAATCCTTCTTGTCGGGTTGTTTGCCGGGCATTTGTTAAAAGCGAATAGAGTGCGTTCTGTAGCGCGGTTCAGCCGGGCAGGATGGGTTATGTTTTTTACGGCGGTTAAGTTTTTCTGGCTGGTGTTTAAATATGCGCGGCAGCGTGATAAGGAGTTAAAGAAAAAGCTTTAATGATTAACCTTATTTTAAATTTTTTACACTGGTAAGTTGCAATTAACTAATAACCTAATTAACAATATAAAATAAAATCATCTAAAGGAACACATCATGCAAATTATAATTTCGCCGGCGAAGAAGATGCGTGTCGATAATGACGATATTGGCGCGGTACGTTTGCCAGTATTTTTAACGAAAACTGAAGAACTTTTAACTGCCCTGCGCGCGCTGGATTACAAAGGCTTGCAAAAGTTGTGGCAGTGCAACAACGCTATTGCGGAGCTTAATTACAATCGCTTGCAGCGTATGGATTTGCGCCGCAATTTAACGCCAGCCGTTTTCAGTTACGATGGCTTGCAGTACCAGCATATTGCGCCGAATGTTTTGGATGAAGCCGCGTTAAAATATCTGGAAGGGCATCTAAAAATACTCAGTGGATTTTACGGAATTTTAAACGCGTTTGACGGTGTTGTGCCTTACCGGCTTGAGATGCAGGCACGGCTTGCCTGCGGCGGGGCAAAGAACCTGTATGCTTTTTGGGGCAGCAGCCTGTATGATGAACTGGTTAAGAACGATAACGAAGTTTTAAACCTGGCTTCCAAAGAATACAGCAAAGCGGTGGAGCCTTACGTTACGGATAAAATCCGTTTTGTAACCTGCGTGTTTGGCAGCTTGCAAAACGGCAAAATTAAGGTTAAGGCAACGGAGGCCAAAATGGCGCGCGGCGAGATGGTGCGCCGCTGTGCGGAAGTAAACGTACAGCATATTGATGAAGTGAAAAATTTTACCGTTAACGGTTACAGTTTTGCCGGAGAATTATTCTGTGCAAACGAGTTTGTTTTCTTAAAATAATAATGTTTAATCTGCCTGCGGCAAATGCTGCGGGCTTTTTATTTATGTGTGTTTAAAAGAAATTACTGACGGTATAAAACAGATTTAAGACATTATCTGCTCTTTTACTAATAGCATAGTTTACAATAATAATAGCATAGCATAAATGCACAGAAACCAGCATAAAATAAATACTTTTATAGAAAAACAACTCGAAGTACAATACAAATAAACAAAAATACACTAAAACTTAAAAAGATTATACAAAACTTCTTGGCAGAAATGTGAAATTTTGTTGTTTTATTAATAAAGTAAAGCAAAAAAGTAAACTAATTTGCTTGAAAACGGTATTTGTCTGCGCAGACAGATGAATACTGTTTTATTTTAATTTTATGAGGAGGAAAAATGATGGGTATTAAGGAAAATGCGTTTGCGTATATTGATGCGCACCGCAGTGAGATGCTGAAAATGTGGGAAGAACTGGTCAGCATAGACAGCGGCTCTGACTATAAACCCGGCGTAGACAAAGTTGTTGCCAAAGTAGCAGGTATTTTAACGGATATGGGCGGCAAAACACGTATTGTGGAACATGAAAATGCCGGTAATGCTGTTGTAAGCGAATTTGGCGACTGCAAAACCAGGCCTTTTATTGTTTTAACAGGCCATCTGGATACTGTTTTCAGCGACCCGGAAACGACGAAGAAGCGTCCGTTTACCATTAAAGAGGGCAGGGCTTACGGCCCGGGCGCACTGGATATGAAGGGCGGCGTTACGCTTGCCATTCACGGGCTGCAGGCCTTGCAGAATGCCGGATTTGACAAATATGCCTTTAAGGTTGTTTTTGCCGGTGATGAAGAAACGGGGCATAAAAACAGCGATTTGGCAGAAACTATGATGGCAGAATTTAAGGGTGCATTAGCGGCGTTTGATTTTGAAACAGGCTTTATGAACGAGAACGTAGTTGTAGAGCGCAAAGGGTTTTACCGTTTCGTTATGGAAACATTCGGACGCAGCGTGCATGCAGGCAATGAGCCGGAAAACGGCCGCAATGCTATTGTAGAGCTGGCGCGCAAGGCTGTTGATATCGACGCTTTAACCGATTGGAACACCGGCACAACAATTAATGTCGGTACTATTGAAGGCGGCACGGTTGCCAATGCTGTTCCGGCTTATGCCAGAATGGAAGTGGATGTGCGTTACCTTGACTCGGCAGATTTTGAAAAGAAGAAGGAGCAGTTTGAAGTTATTGCCGGCAAGGTTTACATTAAAGATGTAACTACCAAAATGACACCGGTAGCAGGGCTTGAGCCGATGGTTCGCCTTGACGGCAATATGAAGCTGTTTGATGTGTATAAATCGGTTTATGAAGAAGAAGGCTTTGGCAGCCCGAAAGCAATTACCGTTGGCGGCGGCAGTGATTCTGCCTATACAACCATGGTTGGCGTACCTACCGTGTGTGCTATGGGCGTTAAAGGCGGGCGCAACCATACGGTTGATGAGTTTGCCGATGTGGAATCGCTGTTTATGCGTGCCAAATTAATGTGTGCCGTAATGCTGGCGCTGTAATTTGCGGTTGACAACGGCGGCGCAAAACTTTATACTTAATTTAACTGAACAGGGGAGCTTACAGATAGGCTGAGAGGAAGCTGTGCGCTTCGACCCTAAACCTGATTTGGATAATGCCAACGTAGGGAATGTTTGCAGATGACGGCAAGTGCCTTGTTGGTGCTTGCCGTTTCTTTATATCAGGCAGTTGCAATTTAATATGCCGTTAGAGTGAGCAAAGCTCATGAAGGGGTGCACCACCGCGGGTGCAGGCTTCTTCATGGGCTTTTTTAATTGCGGCGGAAAGGAGAAAAGATGCGCGTTAACGGAAAAGAAATTGAACTTAAAAGCGGTATGACGCTGGCGGAATTTTTGGCAGTGCATAACTACCGCGCAGAACTGGTGGCAGTGGAGCGCAACGGGCAGACTGTGCCGCGTGCGGAATTTGGCGCAGCCGTTTTAACAGACGGTGACGAACTGGAAATTGTAAGTTTTGTGGGAGGAGGTTAAAGCCGTGGCAGATAATTTTAACGGGCAGCTTGCGCAAGTGCGTGTAGGCATTGCCGGGCTTGGCGGTTTGGGCTCGCACATAGCGGTGTTTTTGGCGCGTGCGGGCGTAAAACACCTGCACCTTGTTGATTTTGACCGCGTGGACGAAAGTAATTTAAACCGCCAGCATTACTTTTTGCGCGATGTGGGCAGGCTTAAAACAGAAGCGCTGGCAGAGCAGCTTTTGGCAATTAACCCCGCGCTTAAAATAAAAACGGAAAATATAAAACTTACAGAAACAAACGCCGCTGCTGTTTTTAAAGCAGACGGCATTATCTGCGAAGCGGTGGACAGGCCTGAAACCAAAGCCATGCTTGTAAATACGCTGCTTGCCGCTTATGCGGATAAAACGCTTATTGCGTGCAGCGGGCTGGCAGGCGCAGGGCGCAGCAACGCCATTAAAACGCGGCGCATAAGCAAAAACTTTTATTTGTGCGGCGACGGCGAAAGCGGCATAGAAACCTGCGGACGGCTTTCGGCACCGAGGGCAGCCCTATGTGCGGCGCATGCGGCAAACCTTGCTCTGGCGCTTATTTTAGGATTGGAGGAATAACAATGGAAGATGCACTTATTTTAGGCGGGCATAAATTTACCAGCCGCTTTATTTTGGGCAGCGGCAAATATTCTCTGGAGCTTATTAAGGCGGCGGTGGAAAACGCCGGTGCGGAAATTTTAACGCTGGCCCTGCGCCGCGTAAACGACGGAGGCATGGCGAATATTTTAGATTATATCCCCAAAGGCATTACGCTTTTGCCCAACACCAGCGGCGCACGCACCGCGCAGGAAGCTGTGCGCATTGCCCGTCTGGCGCGCGAGGTATGCGGCAGTAATTTTGTAAAAATAGAAGTAATCCGCGACAGCAAATACCTGCTGCCAGATAATTACGAAACAATTAAGGCAACGGAAATTTTGGCGGCAGAGGGCTTTGTGGTAATGCCCTATATGTACCCCGATTTAAACTCCGCACGCGACCTGGCAAATGCCGGTGCTGCCTGCGTAATGCCGCTAGGCGCGCCTATCGGCAGCAACATGGGGCTGGTAACAAAAGAGTTTATACAGATTTTAATTGATGAAATTGACCTGCCCGTTATCGTTGATGCCGGTATCGGCTCTCCTTCGCAGGCGTGCGAAGCAATGGAAATGGGCGCGGCGGCAGTAATGGCCAATACTGCCCTTGCCACCAGCGGTAATATTCCCGCCATGGCGGAAGCGTTTAAGCTGGCAATTAGTGCCGGGCGCAAAGCCTACCTTGCCGGGCTTGGCGCAGTAACCGGGCGCGCATCGGCAAGCAGCCCGCTGACAGGCTTTATAGGGGAGTGACGCTGATGAAGGAAAAACAAAATCTTGCGGCAGCTGTGCAGGACTGCATGGCCTATCTGCCGGGAATGGAAGTAATAGAATCGGATATTTTGCGCGAGGTGCAGCACGCGGCGGACAACGTGGATTTTAACGCTTTTACGGAGCGGGACATAAAGGCCGCGCTTATGCGCAAACATAAAACGGTACAGGATTTTGCGGCGCTTCTTTCGCCGGCGGCGCTGCCGTTTTTGGAAGAAATGGCGCAGCAGGCAAGGCGGCTTACCTTTAAATGGTTTGGCGCGGCACGCAGCATTTTTACGCCGCTGTACCTTGCCAACTACTGCGAAAATTACTGCGTGTACTGCGGCTTTAACTGCCATAACAAAATTAACCGCTTAAAGCTGGACGAAACTGGTATGGAACGCGAAATGCAGGCCATTGCCGCCACCGGCCTGCGTGAAATTTTACTTTTAACCGGCGAAAGCCGCAGCATGAGCGGCGTGGAATATATTGCTTCTGCCGTAAGGCTGGCGCGTAAGTATTTTGCCGTTGTGGGGCTTGAGGTATACCCGCTGAACAGTGATGAATACGCGTACCTGCACGAATGCGGTGCGGATTATGTAACGGTGTTTCAGGAAACTTACGATGTTGATGCTTACGCCAAACTGCATCTGGCCGGGCATAAGCGTGTGTTCCCGTACCGTTTTTACACGCAGGAGCGTGCGTTAAAAGGCGGCATGCGCGGTGTGGCGTTTGCGCCGCTGATGGGGCTGAGCGGCTTTTGCCGAGATATTTTTGCCTGCGGTTTGCACGCATATTTGGTGCAGCGCAAATATCCGGCTGCGGAAATCAGTTTTTCGTGCCCGCGCCTGCGCCCTGCGGAGGGCAACGAACTGCCGCCGGAGGCTAACGGCACTGATTTGCGGCATTTAGTGCAGGCGGTGTGCGCTTACCGCCTGTTTATGCCGCAGGCAGGCATTACCGTTTCCAGCCGCGAAGGCGCCGGAGTGCGCGATAATCTTTTGCAGATTGCGGCAACGAAAATTTCCGCAGGCGTAAGCACGGGCATCGGCACGCACAGTAAGCAGGAGCGTGAAGGCGACGAGCAGTTTGAAATTGACGATAACCGCAGCGTGGACGAGGTGTTTAACAGCATAAAAAAAGCCGGCTTACAGCCGGTGCTTACGGATGGCAGCTATGTATAAAAATTTTGTTTGCGTTACGGACAGAAAAATAAGCCGCGCGCCGTTTTTGCTGCAGATAGAAACCATCTGCGCACTGCGCCCCAAAGCGCTTATTTTGCGCGAAAAGGATTTAACCGAAGCAGAATACACGCAGCTTGCGCAGAAGGTACAGGTTGTTTGCAAAACCTGTGGCGTTAAGTTTATTGTGCATACCTTCTGGCGGGCGGGGCTGGCGCTCGGCGCGGACGGCGCACACCTGCCTCTGCCCGTATGCGCCGCAATGACAGCGGCGGAGCGTTTGCAGGCAGGGCGCTTTGGCGTTTCCGTACACAGTGCGGAAGAAGCGAAGGCGGCGCTTGCTTTGGGCGCGGCATATTTAACAGCCGGGCATATTTACGCAAGCAGCTGCAAGCAGGGCGTGCCTCCGCGCGGTTTGGCGTTTTTAAAGAAAATCTGCACACTGAGCCCGGTGCCTGTTTATGCCATTGGCGGCATTAGGCTTAATAAAGCGCAGCTTGAAGAAGTGCTGGCGTGCGGCGCTGCGGGGGCGTGCGTGCGCAGTGCGTTTATGCGGCTTTAAAACTTAACGGCTTTAACGCAGAACATGGGCACGGGAATATAAAAAATATCTTCGGCGGCGTAAATGCGGCTGCCTACCGTGGTATCCGTGCTGACGCTGCAAAGCCCGGTGCTTTGCAGAAATTCTTCGTCCCACTGCGGGCGGTTATAGGCGCTGATGTCCAGCATGTGGTAAATGTTGTGGCATTCGTCCAAAAGCTCCGGCGCAATATCCGCATGGGCGTTTTTGGCAGGCAGCTTCTGGCTGTGGTGCGCACGGGCATATTCGGCGTCGTAATTTAAAAGCAGGCCGCCCGGTTTAAGCACGCGCAGCCATTCGCGGTAGGCGGTTTCCGGGTGGGGCAGGTTCCACATTACGTTGCGGCTTATTATAGCGTCAAAACTTGCTTCCGCAAAGTCCAGTGCTTCGGCGTCCATAACCATAAATTCTGCATTGCTGCGTTCTGCGGCGGCAAGTGCCCTGGCGGCTTCAATCATTTCCGGGGTCAGGTCAATGCCGGTAACGCGGTGCTTCTGCCCAAGCAAAATGCCAAAAAAGCCTGCGCCGCAGCCAATGTCCAAAATTTTTAGCCTGCGGTTCTGCGGCAGGTGGCGCGTAATTTCCTGCTGCCATAAAAGCTGTTTTTCGCTGTGCAGCTCTGCCTTGCGCAGATTGGCAAAGCCTGTGCTGCGTTTTTGCCAGTAACCGGTTATATATTCTTTTTCGTCTGTGCGGTGGATGATGCTTGCTGCGGAAATTTCACTCATAATAATGCTCCTTTAATCTATGCTTAAATCCTTGGTAATTTCGTAATAATCACAGGGGTGCGCGGCAAAGCCTTGAACCGTGCTTTTCATTACCAGCGTCATTTTTAAATGGGCAATGTAGGCAAAGGCGTTGGCGTCAACCAGCTTCTGGCTGATGGCTGCCGCAAGCTCCGTGCGCTTTTCGGGGCTGAACTCGCTGCCGAGCTGCCCTATGAGGCTTTCTGTACCGGGGTTATAGTAATTGCCGCTGTTGTAGGCGCTTTCCTTCAGCACGTGGGTGGTAAAATAATACTGCGCGTCACCGGTAGGTGCGGTAACAAAGGCTTTGGCGTAAATATCCCACTCGCCGCGGCGCAAAAAGTCGGCATAACCGTCCGTGGGGTTAATTTCAAGGCGGATGCCCGTTGCTTTAAGCCAGCTTTGCGCGGCTTCTGCCAAAAGCGGCAGCTCCTGGCGGAAGCTGTAAGTAAGCCAGCGCAGGGTCAGCGGTTTGCCGTCCTTATCCACATAGCCGTCGCCGTCGGTATCCGTCCAGCCTGCTTCGGCAAGCAGCTGCCGTGCGCCTTGGGGGTTATATTCCGGTGCATGCACTTTAGCGCCGCCAAAAGGCAGGTTCGGCGGAAACGGCCCGGCTGCGGCAATGCCGTTGCCCATCAGCTGCACTCTGGCGAAAGTTTCCTTGTCAAGGCTCATAACAACGGCGCGCCGTACGCGTTCATCCTGCAGGGCAGGCGTGTTAAAGTTAAAGGCAGCCAAAAACGTGCGCGAGGTATCGGTGCTGCTGGTTTTATAAGCCGCGCTGTCTTTAAAAAGCGGCAGCGAAGCATAGGGCAGGCCCTGCGCGGCGTCAATTTCGCCGTTTTGTAGTGCCAGTGCCAGCGTGTTGCCGTCGGTAATGCTGCTGACGATAATTCTGTCCGTTTTCGGCATGCCGCCGTAGTAAGCGGGGTTTTTAACCAGCACAACTTCTTTCGGCGTCAGGCTTTCTACCATAAAGGGGCCGGTGCCGCTTATTTTGGTATCGTCGCCGGTGCCGCGGCTCATGTCAATAATGCAGCCGTAGGGGTCGCACAGGTAGTTAATCAGCACCGGCACTTTGGCGGCCGATGTAATGGTTACGGTCTGCCCTTCGGCGGTAATGCCCGTTATTTTTAAATCAACTCTGGCGCGGTTGTGGCGGCTTATTAAATCCTCCAGGCAGACTTTAACGGCTGTGCCTGTCATTTTGTTGCCGCTGGTAAAGTAAATATTGTCTTTTAAGGTAATTTTAACTGTGTTTTCGTTAATAAATTCGTACTTTTCGGCGAGCCAAGGCTGAGGCTGCATGGCATCGTCAAATTTAAAAAGCGTTTCGCCTACGCCGTAGCGGATGGCGCTCCAGCCCTGATAGGCTTCGTGCGGGTCCATACCGGCGTTTTCGTTGGCAATGCCGTAGGCAGGCGTGCCGTAGCGGAATACCTTTTCGCCGGCGGGGGCGGCGTTGTTGCCGCAGGCAGAGGTTAAAAGCGCGGCGGAAAGTACAAGCAAAGCTAAAAATTTCATAGAATCACCCAAATAAAAAAGCCATGAAGAAACTGCCGCTTATCGAAGCGGTTACAGCCTTCATGGCTTTGGTTTATGTTTTAAAAGAATAATTTTAACAGCTGCTCCGGCAGCCAGACGGTTGCTCCTGCAACCTGTAATTTATTATAAAACTTAAAGCGGACTCTATGTCAAGCCCTGCTGCTTAAAAAAGAAATAAATTTTACGTGCTTATCCATGTATTCGCCAATGCTGCCGATAACCTTGCCCATAGTAAAGGCGGCAAGTATTGTGCCGAAGCCCAGCCCGTCCACGCGGCCCAGAAAGAAAAAGGTCATGGCGGCGGTAATTGCAAGGCAGATAACGTCAAAACCTATTTTAATGCGCGCATAGCTCCAGCCGGTAATGGCGGCAAGCTCGCGCGGAAAAAGGTCGGTTGGTATAATTGGCAGCTGGCAGCGGTTGGCAAGCGCCACGCCAAAGCAGATAACAATGTAGCTGATGATAAAATAAATAATATCAAGCGTCAGGCTCTGCGGCAGCTGCTTAATCCACATTTCGTGCACGTCAATCATGGCGCTGAAGGCCGAGCCGACAACGAAGCTGAACAGGTATACCGGCACAAAGCGTTTGCTTAAAAGCATCAGGCTGAGCACCAGCGAAACCTGAAAAACCTCCGTCCATGCGCCGAGCGTTATAACCGGCAGTACATCGGCAAAGGCGTAAGGCACACTGGAAATTGCCGAAATGCCGGAACCGGAATGCAGCATTAAAACAACGCCTAGGCTGTTGATGATAATGACCAGAAGCAGCGACAGTTCGCCGCGGATGGTAAGTTTATTTTCCTGCATAAAAAATCCCCCTCAAAACAAAAATACGTTATATAATTATAAAACTCTGCCTTGCGCAGCGCAAGAAGTGAATTGCCGGTCAGCAAAATTTTGCGGGAATTTAACATGGGGTTTTATAAGTTATAACTGATAAACAACGCTGAAATGACAATTTTATCAGTTATAACTTACAGGATGCGCAAAATTATCAATCTTATCAGTTATAACTGATAAGATTTTAAAAGAATGCTTGCGAAAATTACATTAAAGATTTACGGCAAAGCGGCAGGAAAATTTCAGGAAGGGGAGAATAATAATAAAGTTATGCTGGTATAGAATGAATGTTTTTAGTTAGTGTTTTATGGAGGAAAGAATGACTGTTGATTGTACTTACGGACTGAATCCGCAGCAGGCGGAAGCTGTTATTAATACCGAAGGGCCGATGCTGATTATGGCAGGCGCAGGCAGCGGCAAAACCAAAGTGCTTACCTGCCGCGTGGCCAACCTTTTGCAAAAGGGCGTGCGCCCGTACCGCATTTTGGCAATTACCTTTACCAACAAGGCTGCTGCCGAAATGCGCGAACGCGTTAACAATATGAGCGGCCCGGCTGCCAAGGATGTGTGGCTGTTTACTTTCCACGCTTTCTGCGCGCGTTTTTTGCGTATGGAAATAGATAAGCTGCCCGGGTACGGCGGCAATTTTGCCATTTATGATACAGCCGACAGCCAGAACCTTATTAAGCAGATTTTAAAGGAAATGAACCTTGACGATAAACGCTTTCAGCCTTCGGGCATTTTGTCGCGCATCAGCAATGCCAAAAACGCTTTGCAGGATGCGGCGGCTTTTGCACGCCAGGCAGGCGATTTTTACGAGCAGAAAGTGGCGGATATTTACAGCCGTTACGAACAGAAACTGCAGTTAAACAACGCACTCGATTTTGACGACCTTTTAATGCTTTCCATTAAACTTTTGCAGGAAAACAAAGAAGTGCGTGAAAAATATCAGGACCGTTTTGATTATCTTTTGGTAGACGAGTATCAGGATACCAACCATGCGCAGTATCTTTTAACAAAGTTTCTGGCTGCCAAGCACCGCAACATCTGCGTTGTAGGCGATGCCGACCAGAGCATTTACGGCTGGCGCGGAGCCGATATTCAAAACATTCTGGACTTTGAAAAGGATTACCCCGATGCCAAAGTAATTAAGCTGGAACAGAACTACCGCAGCACGCAGATTATTCTGGACGCGGCCAACGCAGTTATAGAAAACAATACCGGCCGCAAGCCGAAAAATTTGTGGACGGAAAACAAAAGTGGCGCCGATATTATTTATTTTCAGGCGGTGGACGAGCGCGACGAAGCACGTTTTGTAATTGAGCAGTTGCAGAATTTGCAGCGCACCGAAAACAAAAAGCTGGGCGATATGGCAATTTTGTACCGCACCAACACGCAGAGCCGTATTTTTGAAGAAATGCTGATTAAAAGCGGCATCAGCTACAATATGGTAGGCGGGCTTAAATTCTACGAGCGCAAGGAAATTAAAGACATCATTGCCTATCTGCGCGTAATTTTTAACCCGGCCGATTCGCTGAGCCTGCTGCGCATTATCAACGTGCCAAAGCGCGGCATTGGCGACGCTTCTCTGGCAAAAATTCAGGCTTATGCCGCTGCCAACAATGTAAGCTTGTTTGAGGCTGTTTCCAACGCGGCGGCAATTGACGGTTTAAGCAGCCGCTTTGTAAGCAAGCTGGACGATTTGGCAGGCATTATTTTTGAACTGATGAACCTTGCCAGTGAAGCGCCGGTTGAAGATTTGATTGACCGTGTGCTGCGCGATACCGGCTACCTTGAAGAACTGGAAAACGAGCGCACTCCGCAGGCGCAGAGCCGTATTGACAACCTGCACGAATTAATCAGCGTGGCGCAGGAATTTGCGGCATCCGAAGAAGAAAATAATCTGGAAAACTTTTTGGCGCATGTTGCGCTGGTAAGCGATATTGACGATACGGAACTGGGCGAGGACGCTATTACCTTAATGACGCTGCATTCTTCCAAGGGGCTGGAGTTTCCGGTAGTGTTCCTTGTGGGCATGGAAGAAGGGCTGTTTCCGCATGCGCGCACACTGATGGACGAAACGGAAATTGAAGAAGAACGCCGCCTGTGCTATGTAGGCATTACGCGCGCCAAAGAAAAACTGTTTTTAAGCAGCACCAAAATGCGCACCATTTACGGCAACACGGTAACTTATCCGCCTTCCCGCTTTTTGCAGGAAATTCCCGCGCGTTTGGTGAAAACCATTAAAAGGCAGGAACGTTTCAGCGCGCTGGAGAACTTTAAACAGGTAAGCGAAAAATACAGCGCAAGGCCGCAGAAGCCTGCGAGCACTTTTAACCCGCACAGCTTTATGCCGCAAAAACCGGCTGCCGCCGCAGGAGGCACGGGTACGCGCTTTAACACCGGCGACAGGGTAAGCCACAGCAAATGGGGCGAAGGCATGGTTGTAAGCGTTAAAGACAGCCCGGACGGGCAGGAAGTAAAGGTTGCCTTTGCAGGTGCCGGTGTGCGCAGCCTGCTTACCAAATATGCGGTGCTGAAAAAATTGTAAGTTTTAAGCGGAGGGCATTATGGATTTAGAACGTGCGCAAGCACTGGACGAAGCGCAGAAACTGCGCAGTGAAATACGCCATCACGAATTTTTATATTATGTACTGGATGCGCCGGAGATTACCGACGCCGAATATGACGCTTTAATGCGCCGTTTGCAGGAGCTTGAGCGCGCATATCCTGACGATGTGCCGCCCGATTCCCCTACGCGCAGGGTTGGCGGCAAGGTAAGCCCGGAATTTACCGAAGTGCGCCATATGACGCCGCTGCTTTCTCTGGGCAACGCCTTCAGCGATGAAGAGCTTGCTGCGTTTGACGCGCGTGTAAAAAGCGGCCTGCCCGAAGGCAGCGAGGTGGAATATGTTTTTGAACCGAAAATTGACGGCCTTGCCTGCAGCCTCATTTACGAAAACGGGCGCCTGGTACGTGCTGCAACCCGCGGCGACGGTGAAGTTGGTGAAAACGTAACCGCCAATGTGCGCACTATCCGTTCCATTCCGCTGACGCTTAACGTTAAGGAAGGCGAAGAAGTGCCGGAGCTTTTGGATGTGCGCGGAGAAGTTTACATGCCCCGCCATGCTTTTATGAAGCTGAACGAGCAGCGCAGCGAAGCGGGTGAAAACGAATTTGCCAATCCGCGCAACGCGGCGGCGGGCAGCCTGCGCCAGCTTGACCCGAAAGTAACGGCAAGCCGCCAGCTGAGCTTTTTTGCCTACGGTGTGGGCGCAGGGCATAAGGATAAACATTCTGCCAGCCTTGCCATGCTGCACGATTACGGCTTTAAGGTAAGCGAAGGTTATGCCGTTGTAAAAAATATCAATGAAGCGATTGCCAAAATCAAGGATTTTGCCGCCAAGCGCCAAAGCCTTGCCTACGATACGGACGGCGCGGTAATTAAGGTTAATGCCGTGTACCAGCAAAACATTTTAGGCGCAACCGGCAAAGACCCGCGCTGGGCCATTGCCTTTAAATTTCCGCCGGAACAGGCAGAAACAAAACTGGAGGACATCATCATTCAGGTTGGGCGCACGGGCGTGCTGACGCCGACGGCGGTGCTGACACCTGTAAAACTTTCCGGCAGCACCATCAGCCGCGCAACGCTGCATAATGAGGACTTCATCCGCAGCAAGGATATCCGCATTGGCGACACGGTTGTTATTAATAAAGCCGGTGAAATTATACCGGAAGTGCTGCATGTGGTGAAGGAAAAACGCACCGGCGAGGAACAGGAATTTTGTATGCCCGCCGAATGCCCGGAATGCGGGTGGAAAACGGAACGCCTGAACGGTGAGGCGGCAATACGCTGCACTAATCCGCACTGCCCGGCGCTGGGGCGCGAAGGGCTTATTCATTTTGCTTCCAAAGGGGCAATGGATATCGACGGCTGCGGCCCGGCAGTTATCAACCAGCTGTTGGATAACGGGCTTATCAGCGACCCTGCCGACCTGTACCTTTTGGTTAAGCCGCAGCTTACGGCGCTGGAGCGCATGGGAGATAAATCGGCAGACAATCTTTTAAACGCTATTGCCGAAAGCAAAAAGCAGAACCTTGACAGGCTGCTGTTCGCGCTCGGCATCCGCCATGTGGGCGCAAAGGTGGCAAGGCTGCTTGCGCTGCACTTTGGCAGCATGGAAAAACTGATGGCGGCGGAAGCGGACGAAATTGCTGCCATTGAAGATATTGGGCCGAAGATTGCCGAAAGCGTGGTAACGTATTTTGCTTCGCCGGTGAATATTGATTTGATTGAACGGCTGAAAGAGCTTGGCCTTAATATGGAAATGGAAGCGGCGGAGCTTGACACGGCGCACCCGTTTTACGGCAAAACCATGGTGTTTACCGGCACTATGCCAACTTTAGACCGCGCAACGGCGCAGACCATGGCGCAGCAGGTTGGCGCAAAGGTTACGGGCAGCGTAAGCAAAAAAACCGATTACGTTGTTGCCGGTACGGAAGCAGGCAGCAAGCTGACGAAAGCGCAGCAGCTGGGCGTAACCGTTATCGACGAAGCAGAGTTCCTGCGCCTTTTGGGCGAGCACGGCGGCGAAGCCGGAAATGACGCGCGCCCCGAGAATGAAGCAGCGAAACCGGAGCAGGGCGAAGAACAGAGTTTGTTTTAAAGCGGTGATATTATGAAGATATTTTATAAATTTTTAGCTGTTGCGGCAGTGCTTTTGTGTTTTGTAGGCACGGCGCTGGCAGCAGAAAAAGAAGTAAGCAGCATTGACGCTATCGACATGGGCGTTGCCGATACCGGCGAAACGCATTTTACCAATACAGATGCCGAAATTACCGAATGCACGCAGCCCTATACCGTGGCGGTGCTGCCGTATGTTGATGTATCCGGCCTTGAAGGGCGCAGCCGCGAAATGGCGGTGAATGCCGTTAAAGAAGCGCTGGAAACCAAATACCCCGGCAAAAAGAAAAGCGTTACCAAAATTATAGGCAACAATGCCGTGCAGAAAGCGCTTTTGGCGCATCCGTTTGAAAACGCCGAAGTGCCCACGCTTGAAGAACTTGTTGCCGTGGGCAAAGCCTGCGGCGCAGACAGGGTGCTGTTTATCAGCCTGCTGCCGGTGCGCGAAAAGGAAACGGGCTTTATGGTTATTGTAGGCTCGCAAACTTACAGCGCTGTGGTAACGATGAAATTAAAATGCGTAGATGTAAACGAAGAACGCTTTTTGTTTAACCAGAACGTGGAAAGCATCGGCTCGTCCAGCTCCATTAACTTCTGGAAAATCGGCGAACCGAGCCGCGCCAAAGCCGTTAAACGCGGCGTTGAGGACTGCATGCGCAACTTTTTAACTTCATTTGAATAAACAATCTGCCTCCGTAAAGGTTTTGCGGGGGCATTTTTGCTGTTAAGCATTTATTTTACGCAATTTTATTTAGCTAAGGCTTACCAAAATACTGCACAAGACTGGTACTGTGTGGTATAATAAAACAGGTTATTGATAAAATTCATCATAAATTTTTTAGGAGGCGTACTAATGAAGGTAACAGTAAAAGATGTTGAACACATCGCCGGGCTTTCCCGTTTAACGATTCCGGAAAGCGAAATGGAAAAATTTACCGAACAGTTTAACCAAATCCTCAATTATGCCGATATTCTGGAAAAGATTGATACGGAAGGCATTGAGCCGACCCCGTATGTACTGCCGATAAGCAACGCATTCCGCGAGGATGTTGTAAAACCGGGCGTATCCCATGAGGACGCGCTGAAAAACGCGCCTGCCGTATACAATGACGGCTTTAAAGTACCGCGCGTAATCGAATAACAGAAGGAGGAACAACTGTGGATTTATATAAATTAACAGCCCACGAACTGCATGACAAGCTGGTTAAAAAAGAAATCAGCTCCGTGGAGCTTACCGAAAACGTATACAGCCGCATTGACGAAGTTGAAGATAAAGTACAGGCTTATGTAACTTTAGATAAAGAAAACGCACTGGCACAGGCTGCCAAGGTTGATGCCAAAATTGCCGCAGGCGAAGAAATCGCTCCGCTGGCAGGCATTCCCGGTGCAATTAAAGACAATATCTGCACCAAAGGCCTTTTAACCACCTGCTCCAGCAAAATGCTGGCCAATGTTGTGCCTATTTATGACGCGCATGTTATCAGCAAACTGCGTGCAGATGACGCCATTTTTACCGGCAAAACCAATATGGACGAATTTGCAATGGGCTCTACCACCGAAAGCTCTTACTTCCATAAAACCTACAATCCGTGGAACCTTGAACGCGTACCGGGTGGTTCTTCCGGCGGCAGCGCCGCTGCTATTGCTGCAGGCGAAGCAATCTGGAGCCTTGGCTCCGATACCGGCGGTTCCATCCGCCAGCCGGCTTCTTTTAACGGCTGCGTTGGCATTAAACCGACTTACGGCCGCGTAAGCCGTTACGGCTGCGTTGCGTTTGCGTCCTCTCTTGACCAGATTGGGCCTATTACCCGCGATGTTACCGACGCTGCCACTGTTTTGAACTGCATCTGCGGCAAGGACGAGCACGATTCCACTTCCCTGCCTGTTGATGTGCCCGACTTTACCAAAGCGCTGCGCGCCGACGTTAAAGGGCTGCGCATCGGCCTGCCGAAAGAATACTACGGCGAAGGCGTTGACGCCAAAGTTAAAGCCGAAATTGAAAAAGCCGTTAAAAAATATGAAGAACTCGGCGCTGAAATTGTTGATGTTTCGCTGCCGCATACCGAATATGCAGTAATTACTTACTATATCATTGCTCCGGCAGAAGCAAGCGCCAACCTTGCACGTTATGACGGTGTGCGCTACGGCTTCCGCGCTGCCAACGCCACAAGCGCTCCGGAAATGACAAGGCTGAGCCGCACCGAAGGCTTTGGCCCTGAAGTACGCCGCCGCATTATGCTTGGCACCTACGTTTTAAGCAGCGGTTACTACGATGCTTATTACAAAAAAGCAATGCAGGTACGTACCCTTATCCGCCGCGACTTTAACGAAGTGTTTGAAAAATGCGACGTGCTGCTGACCCCGACTTCTCCGGTTGTTGCTTATCCGGTTGACGGCAAAATGGACCCGCTTTCCATTTACATGCTGGACGTAACCACCATTCCCGTAAACATGGCAGGCCTGCCGGGTATTTCCATTCCGTGCGGCTTTGCAGACGGTATGCCTGTCGGCATGCAGCTTATCGGCAAAGTTCTGGACGAAGAAACCGTGCTGCGCGCAGCCTACACCTTTGAACAGGCTACTGACTTCCATAAAGCAATGGCACCGCTGGGAGGTAACAAATAATGAAAAACTATATTACAGTTATCGGCCTTGAAGTACATGCCGAATTAAAAACCAAAACCAAAGCCTTCTGCTCCTGCTCCACCGAGTTTGGCAGCACGCCTAACACCCACGTTTGCCCCGTGTGCCTCGGCATGCCTGGCGCACTGCCGGTGCTGAACAAACAGGTTGTTGAATTTGCCATCCGTACAGGCCTTGCACTGGGCTGCGAAATTCAGAAATTCAATAAATTTGACCGTAAAAACTACTTTTACCCCGACCTTGCCAAAAACTACCAGATTTCTCAGTTTGACCAGCCGGTTTGCCTCGGCGGCCATATTGACATTGAAGTTGACGGCGTGCCCAAACGCCTTGGCATTACCCGCATTCACATGGAAGAAGACGCAGGCAAGCTGAACCACAGCGGCGCTACCATCAGCACTTCCGATTTTTCTTCCGTAGACTACAACCGTGCCGGCGTGCCGCTTCTGGAAATCGTTTCCGAACCGGATATGCGCAGCGCCGAAGAAGCACGCGCTTATATGGAACAGCTGAAAGCAGTTTTGGAATACATTGACGTTTGCGACTGCAAAATGCAGGAAGGCAGCCTGCGCTGCGACGCCAACATTTCCATCATGCCGGAAGGCGCCAAAGAATTCGGTACCCGCGCCGAAATTAAAAACCTTAACTCTTTCCGCGCACTGGTACGCGCCATTGAATACGAAGTTGAACGCCAGAAAGCAATTCTTGAAGACGGCGGCCATGTAGTACAGGAAACCCGCACCTGGGATGAAGCCAACGGCGTAACCCTTTCCATGCGCAGTAAGGAAGAAGCACACGATTACCGTTACTTCCCTGAACCTGACCTTGTACCGGTTGAAATTGACGACGCCTGGATTGAACGCGTACGCGGCGAACTGCCGGAACTGCCGGCACAGCGTTTGCAGCGCCTTGTTGAAAAACACGGCCTGCCGAAGTATGATGCTTCCTTAATCGTTGCAACCAAAGCCATGGCAGATTATTTTGACGCTGCCTGCGCAAACAGCAAGGATGATAAAGGCGTATCCAACTGGCTGCTGGGCGATGTTTCCGCATATCTTAATGCTGAAAACATTACCATTGAACAGTTCCCGGTTAAACCGGAAAACCTTGGCGAACTGGTAACTTTAACCAAAGACGGCGTACTGAGCAGCAAGCTTGCTAAAAAAGTATTTGCCGAAATGCTGAAAAACAGCGATAAAACCCCGAAACAGCTTGTTAAGGAGCTTGGACTTGAACAGGTTAGCGACGAAGGCGCCATTGCCGCTATCGTTGACGAAGTGCTGGCAGAAAACCCGCAGTCCGTTGCCGATTACAAAGCAGGCAAAGATAAAGCCATCGGCTTCCTTGTTGGCCAGGTAATGAAAAAATCCCGCGGCAAAGCTAACCCGGGCATGGTTAACAAACTGCTGAAAGAAAAAATGCAGTAAGGAGCGCACATGAAACGCGATTTTGAATTTGACGGCAGCGGCTTCGGTTATCTGTGGCTTTGCATATGGACAACCGTGCTGACCGTTATTACCTGCGGTTTGTTCTTTCCGTGGGCATACAGTGCGCAGCAGCGCTGGATTTGCAGCAACACCTACGTTAACGGCAGGCAGCTGCGCTTTGAAGGAACAGGCTTTGGTTTCTTCTTTCAGTGGCTGCTGATTATGGTGCTGACAACCATTACCTTCGGTATTTACATTCCGTGGGGATATTGCCAGTTTAAACGCTGGGAAACCCGCAACACCGTATTTGCGGACTGAAAACTAAAAAGTTATAACAAACATTAAAACGGCAGGCGTAAAAGCCTGCCGTTTTTGCGTGCGGGTGCTATTTTATTGTAAGCCCATGGCGTATTCCAGTTCCTTAATTTTTGCGCGTCCGCATCCGTCAGCATAAGGCTGTATGCTCTGGCGTCAGTGGCAGAAGGTGTTTTTGTTAAGTAACCTGCCTGTTCCAACCCTTTTAGAAGGCGGCTTAAATAACCGGCGTCAATGCACAGGGTATTGGCAATCATTTTAGAGGTACAGCCGGGGTTATGCTCAACTTCATACAGCAGCCTTACTTCGGCAAGTGAAAGGGTGCTTTTTAAAAGGTGCTGGTCGGGCAGGGTTAAAATAAAGACGGATTTTACCGGCAAAAAATATTTAAAATAAAAAAGAATAAAATTGTGAATTTTGCCGGTAATATGTTATACTTTAAATATAGTTAATTGAGTTGGGAGGCGGGCAAATGCAGTATCTTTCGGCAGCAGAAGCGGCAAAAAAATGGAAAATTTCCGAGCGCAGCGTTCGCAATTACTGTGCTAAAGGGCGAGTAGAAGGCGCGGTTTTGAAAGGTAAAACGTGGAAGATTCCCGCAGATGCGGAAAAACCTCAGCGCGTCAACACTAAAGCTGCAAAGCCGCAAACTTTGCTGGAGATTTTGCAGCATGAAAAGGCTGCCAGATACAGCGGCGGCATTTACCATAAAACGCAGATTGAAATGACATATAATTCCAATCATATTGAAGGAAGCCGCTTAACGCATGATCAGACCCGCTATATTTTTGAAACCAATACTATAGGTGTAACGGGCGAAGCGGTTAATGTAGATGATGTTATTGAAACAGCCAATCATTTCCGCTGCATTGATTTTATTATTGAACACGCCAAAAGCGCGCTTACAGAAAAAATGATAAAAGAGCTGCATTTAATGCTGAAAACAGGCACCAGCGATGCGCGGCAGGATTGGTTTGCCGTTGGCGCCTACAAAAAAATGCCTAACGAGGTAGGTGGCATGGCAACAACGATGCCGGAAGATGTTGCTGCTGAAATGCAGGCGCTGCTGGCGGCGTATAGTGCCAAAAAGGCAAAAACACTGGAAGATATTTTGGATTTTCACGTGCACTTTGAAAGGATACATCCGTTTCAGGATGGCAACGGCCGCGTCGGCAGGCTGATTATGTTTAAGGAATGTTTAAAATACGGCATTGTTCCGTTTATCATTGAAGACAATTTAAAAATGTTTTATTACCGTGGTTTAAAGGAATGGGGCAGGGAAAAAGGCTATCTTACCGATACATGCCTTACCGCGCAGGACAGGTATAAAGCCTATCTTGATTATTTCAGAATTAAATATTGATTTTAGCGGCAAATACAAAACGGCAGCAAGATTTGAGCCTTACTGCCGCTTTTGCGTGCTTGAGTTTATTAAGCTGTCAGTTTTTCAAATACGGAAACTATGTGTTTTGGCTGCTGCGGTTTAAGCGCCGGTAAAAAATTCTGCCCGGCAGGATTAACGCCTGCGGCGGCGAATTTAATTAGTATAGCAAATTAAAGGAGGATAGCCATGCGTAAATTTATTAAAGACTATCTGGCAAAAAAGTACGATAACTATGTGAAGGATTTGGAAGCGCTGACCAATATCGACAGCGGCAACGGCGATTTGGAGGGCACAGAAGCCGCCAATAAATTTGTAGCCGCCAAAATGCAGGCACTTGGTGCGGAAACCGAGTTCCGCTACAACGACCGCGGCTGCCATTTAATTTCGCGCCTTAAGGGCAAGGGCACGCAGACTGTGCTTTTGGTTGCGCATGTTGATACCGTGTTTAAACGCGGCGAAGCTGCCAAACGCCCCTTCCGCGTGGATGAAAACGGCTTTGCCTGGGGGCCGGGCGTAGGCGACGACAAAGCAACGGTTATGGAAGTTATTTACGGCCTTGCGGCTTTAAAGGAAGCAGGCTTTGACGATTATAAAGAAATTATTTACTACACCAACGCCGAAGAAGAAGGCGGCAGCCCGACTGCTGAAGGCATTGTGGCAGAGCTTTCGCAGCAGGCAGATTTTGCCGTTATTATGGACGTTGCACGTCCGAACTGGGGCATTGTAACCCAGCGTAAAGGCAACGCCAAATATAAAATTACAGTTACCGGCAAAGGCGGGCACCACGGCAACGCTTCGCAGTGCTGCGCCAACGCCATTCACCAGCTGGCTTATACCATTACCGAGCTGCACAAGCTGGCAAGCCCCATGCCCGGCAAACCGGAAGATTTTACCGCCAAAGCACTGGAAGCACGCGGCATTGTGGACAGCGGCCAGTTCATTCCGCCCAACACCGTTAACGTGGGCGTTATCGGCAGCACCAACGATAAAATCAGCGTTATCCCCGGCGACGCTTACTGCGAAGTAAACGTGCGCTGCTTTGAAGTGGCTGAGCAGAAACGCTTGGATGCCGCCATTAAAGCACTGGCAGATAAAATCGTTATCGACGGCACTAAAGTAGAAGTTACTGGCGGCATTGTAACCGGCCCGATGGAAAAAACTCCTGCCGTGCAGAAAATGATTGATGTGTACAGCAGCGTTGTTGCCGAAGAATTCGGCGGCAAGGTGAACGAATGGGTGGCAGGCGGCTTAACGGACGGCAACCGCACCGCTAAATTCATTCCGACTTTGGACGCTTTGGGCGTAGAAAACTATGACGAGCATACCGACCACGAATCGGTAGACTTAAAAACCGCCGTACCGCGCACCGCGGCGTTTGCCATTACCCTGGCGGAACTTTTAAAAACCGGCGTTAAATAATAAAAAATAAAACGCAATAAAAAACGAGGTTAAGCGTCAGGCTTAGCCTCGTTTTAACATATAACTGTTTTGTGCAGCATATTAAATTTTAATTTTTGTTTGACGCTATTTCCACAATTTTTTCGGCGGCTTCTTTTACAAGTACGCCGATGGATTTATTTTCCACGCCGATAAATTCAAAGTGGCTTTGCGATACCGGCAAAAGCAGTTTACGCGCGCGGCTTGAAGCAACTGCCTCCGCCATACGCGGAGTTACTTCGCCAAGCATGGCGTTTGGCAGTACAATGCCAATAGGGCCGACGATAATATCCGCCGTCTGTGCCGTTACGCACACCGCATTTTCGCCGGTGGCCACACGTTTAAGCCCTGCTTTAAGCATTGCCGCCGTGGCCAGCGCGTTGGTGCCAAGCCCGATAAGTTCCGTATCCGCCGGAAGGCGACCCGCTGTCTGGCTGATAACCTGCGCAACAAGCCCGCCGCCCATGCCGTCTATAAAAACAATGCGCATAAAAACCTCCTGTAAACACCTTAAAACAAAATAAAACCCTGTTTATTATACCATAAATCCGTTTTGCCAAAAAGAACAGTATTTTTTACATTCGTTTTAAACCGGCGTAAATTTTTTGTTAACTTTGCAATTTATCTGCCCGCGCAGTTGAATTTATGATGATTTTACTGCATAATAAAAATAGAGTTTGGCACTGAAAGGAGTGTTTACAATAGAAAATTTAGATGAAATCAGAAACAAAAAAGGCTTTATATGCGATATGGATGGTGTTATTTACCACGGCAACAGGCTGCTGCCCGGCGTTAAGGAGTTTGTGGAATGGCTGTACAAGGAAGATAAAAAGTTTTTGTTTTTAACCAATTCCAGCGACCGTTCGCCGCGCGATTTGCAGCAGAAATTACAGCGCATGGGGCTTGATATTGACGAAACTCATTTTTATACCAGCGCACAGGCTACGGCGCGTTTTTTAAACAGCCAGTCGCCCGGATGCAGCGCTTACGTTATGGGCGAAGCCGGTTTGATGAATGCTTTGTACGAAGTTGGCATTACCATGAATGATTCCACGCCGGATTACGTTGTTATCGGCGAGCCGAAATCTTACAACTACGAGATGATTATTAAAGCCGTTAAGCTGATTCAAAACGGGGCAAAACTTGTTGCCACCAATTCCGATTTGACCGGCCCGACGGAAAACGGCATTATTCCGGCCTGCCGCGCCTTTGTTGCGCCGATTGAACTGGCAACGGGCAAAAGCGCCTACTTTGTGGGCAAGCCGAACCCGCTGATGATGCGCACCGGGCTGCGCCTTTTGGGCGTGCACAGCGATGAGGCGGCAATGATTGGCGACCGCATGGACACCGATATTGTTGCCGGCATGGAAAGCGGCCTGGAAACGGTGCTGGTGCTCAGCGGCGTAACCACGCGCGAAAACATGCAGGTGTTTGCTTACCGCCCGCGCCATATTTTAAACGGCGTCGGCGATATTGTGCCGAAAGAATAACATACGCAGCTTTTTAAGCAGGAGCTTTTTACGGCTTCTGCTTTTTTCATGCCCGGAATATTTATTGCATTAAAAGCCGAAACTTCGGTTGAATAGCGTATACTAATAGTATATAATGGAACTATATACCGGATAACTACCGGATTATTAGTTATAAAGGAGCATTGTTTTGATGGAACTGAAAACACCTCTTTATGATTGCCATGTTGCGGCCGGTGGTAAAATTGTACATTTTGCAGGGTATCTCCTGCCGGTACAGTATACGGGCGTTATTAAGGAACATATGGCAGTACGCACTGCCTGCGGGCTTTTTGACGTATCGCACATGGGCGAATTTTTAATTAAAGGCGCTGATGCGCTTAACAACGTGCAGAATTTGTTCTGCAACGATTTTGAAAACATGTATGACGGGCAGGTGCGTTACAGCCCGATGTGCAACGAGCGCGGCGGCATTGTTGACGATGTTCTGATTTATAAAGTAAACGGCGAAGAATATCTTTTGGTTGTTAACGCCGCTAACCGCCATAAGGATGCGGAGTGGGTCAAGGAGCATCTTTTTGGCAGCGCTTCTTTTGAAGATATTTCCGATTCCGTTGCCCAGCTGGCACTTCAGGGGCCGAAATCCAAAGAAATTGCGGCTAAGATTGTGTCGGAAGCAGGCATCCCCAAAAAATATTACAGCTTTGTAAAAGATGTGGACGTGCAGGGCATTAAGTGCATTGTTTCGCGTACCGGCTATACCGGCGAATTTGGCTACGAGTTTTACTGCGCTGCCGCAGACGGCCCGAAACTGTGGGATATCTTGCTGGAAGCAGGCAAAGAGTTTGGCCTTATTCCCTGCGGCCTTGGCGCGCGCGATACCCTGCGCCTGGAAGCTGCCATGCCTCTTTACGGGCATGAACTGACCGACGATATTACCCCGCTGGAAGCAGGGCTGGACTTTTTCGTAAAGCCTGGCAAAGACCGCTTTATCGGCATGGACGCCATTTTAGCCAAGGGTGACCCGAAGGTAATCCGTGTGGGCTTAAAAATTACCGGCCGCGGTATTGCGCGCGAGCACTGTGATGTTTACAGCGGCGAAGAAAAAATCGGCGTTGTAACAAGCGGCACGCACTGCCCGTACCTTAACGCGCCTGTTGCCATGGCAATGGTGCCCGCTTTTTATGCCGAACCCGGCACCAAAGTGCAGGTGGATGTGCGCGGACGCAGAATTGACGCCGAAGTAGTACCCCTGCCGTTTTATAAACGCGCTTAAAATAAAATCAATTTAAGGAGGCTATTTATTATGAACATTCCTAACGATGTTTGCTACACCAAATCCCACGAGTGGGTGAAATTTGCCGAGGACGGCAGTGCAACGGTAGGCCTTACCGATTATGCCCAGAACGAACTGGGCGACCTGGTTTTTGTTAACCTGCCCATGCCGGGCGATACCTTCGCCGCAGGCGATACTTTTGCCGATGTGGAATCCGTAAAAGCTGTATCTGACGTTTACAGCCCCGTTACCGGCACCGTTGCCGAAGTGAACGAAGAACTGGCCGATGCTCCGCAGACCATTAACGAAGCGCCTTATGATGCATGGCTGGTACGTTTTGACGAAATTACCGATCAGGAAGATTTGCTGACTGCCGAAGAATACGAAGCATTTGTAAAAGAAGAACAAGCATAAAGGAGGGCGCCTATGGGAAGCTATATCCCCTCTACTAAAGAAGAACGGCAGGAAATGCTTGCCGCAGCAGGTTATGACAGTATCCGCAGCCTGTTTAAAGACGTGCCTGCCGAAGTTTACCTTGATAAGCCGCTGAACCTGCCCCAAGGCATGAGCGAACTGGAAGTGCGTGCCAAAATGCAGGAGCTGGCCGGCAAAAATACCGTGTTCGGCACAATTTTGCGCGGCGCAGGCGCTTATGACCACTACATTCCTTCCATTGTTAAATACATTACCTCCAAAGAGGAGTTTGTAACCAGCTACACGCCGTACCAGGCAGAAATGAGCCAGGGCATTTTGCAGTCCATCTTTGAATATCAGACGATGATTTGCGATTTGACCGGCATGGACACTGCCAATGCTTCCGTGTATGACGGCGCTTCTGCCGCTGCCGAAGCCGCTGCCATGTGCCGCGACCGCAAACGCAGCGTGGCGCTTGTAAGTGCTGCCGCTAACCCGGACGTTATTGCCACAATGCAGACTTACTGCTTCGGTGCCGGTACTGAGCTGCGCCTTGTGCCTGCCAAAGACGGCAGAACCGACCTTGACGCGTTAAAAGAAATGCTTACGTCTGATGTTTGCTGCGTTTATGTGCAGCAGCCCAATTTTTACGGGCAGTTTGAAGAAGCAGAACAAATTGCTGAACTTACCCACGCAGGCGGCGCCAAATACATTATGGGCGTAAACCCCATTGCTCTTGCCATTATGAAAACCCCGGCCGAATGCGGCGCAGACATTGCCGTTGGCGAAGGGCAGCCTTTTGGCCTGCCGCTGGGCTTCGGCGGGCCGTACCTTGGCTTTATGGCAGCAACCAGCGCTATGATGCGCAAGCTGCCGGGGCGCATTGTTGGCGAAACTGTTGACGCTGACGGCAACCGTGCCTATGTTTTAACTTTGCAGGCGCGCGAGCAGCACATCCGCCGCGAAAAAGCCAGCAGTAACATCTGCTCCAACGAGGCGCTGTGCGCTTTAACCGCTTCCGTTTATCTGGCAGCGGTAGGGCCGCAGGGCTTAAAACAGGCAGCAACGCTGTGCCTTTCCAAAGCGCACTATCTGGCGCAGGAGCTTACCAAAATCGAAGGCGTAAACCTTGTTTACGGCGGCGAATTTTTCCACGAATTTGTTACTACTCTGCCCAGGCAGGAGGAAGTGCTGGCCGCACTTGCAAAAGAGGGCATTCTCGGCGGGCTGCCGGTTAAAGAGGGCGTGCTGTGGTGCGTAACCGAAAAAGCCACCAAAGAAGCACTTGATAAGGCGGTTGCCATTGTGAAGGAGGTGTGCGCATAATGGAATTGTTGTTTGAAAAAAGCACTCCCGGGCATGGCTGCGATATTTTTCCGGCCTGCGATGTGCCTGTAACTTCACTGCCGGAGGCTTTGGCGCGCAAGAGCGCTTTGCCGCTGCCGGAACTTTCGGAAACGGAAATCAGCCGCCATTATACTGCGCTTGCAAACCGCGCGCACGGCGTAAACAACGGGTTTTACCCGCTGGGCAGCTGCACCATGAAATACAACCCGCGCATTAACGACGAGATGGCAAACCAGGCAGGTTTTGCCGCCGTTCACCCGCTGCAGCCCAAAGAAACCGTACAGGGCTGCACGGAAGCGCTGGAACTTTTAGATAAATACCTGTGCGAAATTACCGGCATGGATAAGATGGACTTTCAGCCGGCGGCAGGCGCACACGGCGAATTTACCGGGCTTTTGCTGATAAAAAAATATCACGAAGCCAACGACGATACCAAACGCACCAAAATTATCGTTCCGGACAGCGCGCACGGCACTAACCCGGCAAGCGCTGCCATGGCGGGCTTTACCACGGTTAACGTGCCCTCCAATGCGGATGGCTGCGTGGACCTTGACGCACTGCGCGCCGCTGTTGACGATACCACAGCAGGTTTAATGCTGACAAACCCGAATACCGTCGGCCTGTTTGACAGCAATATTCTGGAAATTACCAATATCATCCACGAAGCGGGCGGCCTGTGCTATTATGACGGCGCTAACTTAAACGCCGTTATGGGCATTGCGCGCCCCGGCGATATGGGCTTTGATGTTGTGCATCTTAATCTGCATAAAACCTTCTCCACTCCGCATGGCGGCGGCGGCCCGGGCGCAGGCCCTGTCGGCTGCAAAGCCCTGCTTGAGAAATTTCTGCCAAAATCCGCACTGGGCGACGGTGCAGGCGAGGGGCATTTGCAGATGCGCGCGTTTTACGGCAACTTCCTTGTTTGCATGAGGGCTCTTACTTATGTGCTGACCCTCGGCGCGGAAGGCGTGCGTGAAGCCAGTGAAACGGCAGTGCTGAATGCCAACTACATGATGCACAAATTAAAAGATACTTACGATATGGCTTATTACCATACCTGTATGCACGAATTTGTTATGAGCCTGGAGGAACTGAAAAAAGCCACCGGCGTAACGGCGCTGGATGTTGCCAAGTCCCTGATTGACCGCGGCATTCATCCGCCGACGATGTACTTCCCGCTGATTGTACACGAAGCGCTGATGCTGGAGCCGACCGAAACCGAAGCGCGCAGGACGCTGGACGAAGCAGTGCAGGCACTTTTGGAGCTGCACGAGCTGGCGCATACCGACGCGGAATATATGCATAACGCTCCGCATCATGCGCAGATTAAGCGCCCGGACGAAGTACAGGCGGCACGCAAACCTGTTTTAAAATATGTACACAGATAAAGTTTCGGTTTCCTGTTATATTACCGGCTGCACCGAACCTTACCGCAACCTTGCCGTGGAGCGTTACCTTTTGGAACACACCCCGGCGGGCAGTGTAACGCTGTATTTATGGCAGAACAAAAATACGGTGGTCATCGGGCGCAACCAAAATCCATGGGCCGAGTGCAATATGGCGCAGCTGCGCAAAGGCGGCGGGTATCTGGTCCGCCGTCTTTCCGGCGGCGGTGCCGTGTACCACGACAGCGGCAATTTAAACTTTACTTTTTTAACGGACGCACGCACTTACAATCTTGCGCGCCAGCTGGAAGTTATTACCGGCGCGCTTAAAAGCCTCGGCATTAATGCCGAAAAAAGCGGGCGCAATGATATTCTGGTGGACGGGCGCAAGGTATCGGGCAATGCCTTTTATACCAGCGGCGGCAAAAAGTACCACCACGGCACGCTTTTAATAGACGTTAAAACGGACGAAACGTCAAAATACCTTACCGTATCGCCGCTTAAATTACAGGCTAAAGGCGTAAGCTCCGTTAAAAGCCGCGTGCTGAACTTAAAGTCCGTGTGCCCTTCTTTAACGGTGCCGGTGCTGCAAAACGCGCTTGTACGTTCCTTTGCGGAAATTTACGGCAGCGAGCCGCAGTATTTAAGTGAAGCGGATTTTGACGCGGCGGAAGTTGCACGCTACGAAGCGGAGTTTAAAAGCGATGCCTTTCGCCTCGGCACACGCCTGCCGTTTACCTGGCAGGCAGAAGCGCGCTTTGAATGGGGCAGCTTTACGCTGGCGTGCCGCGTTGACGGCGGCAAGGTGCAGGAGGCGGAGGTTTACACCGACGCTATGGACTGGGAGGCGCTTGCCGGTGCAGGGCAGTTTTTTAAAGGCTGTGCGTTTACGCCGGAGGCACTGGCGCAGGCAGCACAAAAAATTGCCGGGCAGGCAGGAAATGACATCAGTAAATTTTTAGCACAACTTACAATATAGAAAGGCATACAACCATGCAATACGATTTAATTGTTATCGGTGCAGGGCCGGGCGGCTATGTGGCGGCTATCCGTGCGGCGCAGCTGGGGCTGAAAACTGCCGTTGCGGAACGTGCGGAAGTTGGCGGCACCTGCCTGAACCGCGGCTGCATACCTACCAAAACCTTAATGCACAGCGCCAATTTGTACCGTGAAATCGGCGAAGCCGGTAAAATGGGCGTTAACGTAACCGGCGCAGAGGCCGATTTTAAAGCCATGCATGCACGCAAAGCGCAGGTAGTGGAACAGCTTCGCGGCGGCGTGGCGCAGCTTTTAAAGGGCAATGGCATTGATGTGCTTGAAGGTGAGGCGGCTTTTGTTTCGCCGGAAAGCATTACCGTCGGAGGCGAAACCTATACCGCCAGAAACTTTATTATCGCCACCGGCAGCAAACCGGCAGTACCGCCCATTCCCGGTGCGGATTTGCTCAATGTTGTTACCAGCGACGAAATGCTTGATACCGACAGCTGCGATTATAAGGAGCTTGTAATTATCGGCGGCGGCGTTATCGGCGTGGAAATGGCGGGCGTTTATAACGGCATAGGCCGCAAAGTTACCATTATTGAAGCACTGGACAGGATTTTAGCGAATATGGACCGTGAAATTTCGCAGAACCTTTCCATGATACTGAAAAAACGTGGCGTGGCAGTTAACACCGGCGCCATGGTAACAGGCATTACGCAAGAAGGCGGCCGCCTGACCTGCACCTTTGAGCGCAAGGGTAAAACCGAAAGCGTCAGCGCCGACGGCGTACTGATTTGCGTAGGGCGCCGCGCCGTTACCGAAGGGCTGAACCTTGAAGCTGCGGGCGTGGAAACCGAACGCGGGCGCGTAAAAGTAGGCGAGGGCTATAAAACCAATGTGCCGCACATTTACGCCATCGGTGACGTTACCGGCGGAATTCAGCTGGCGCACGCAGCCGAAGCGCAGGGCATTGCCTGCGTGGAAGGTATCTGCGGGCTTGCGCCGATGGTTGACGCAAACCTTGTGCCTTCGTGCGTATATACTTCGCCCGAAATTGCCACGGTTGGCATTACGGCGGACGAAGCCAAAGCACAGGGGCGCGCCGTTATTACCGGCAAATACGTTATGAGCGGCAACGGCAAATCCATCATCGAAAACGAGGACCGCGGCTTTATTAAGCTGGTGTTTGACGCAGAAACGGAAAAACTCATCGGCGCGCAGCTGATGTGCGGCCGTGCTACCGATATGATTGGCGAAATGGTTACGGCCGTAAGCTCCAGGCTGACCAAAGCGCAGCTGGCAGCGGCGCTGCACCCGCACCCGACTTTCTGCGAAGGTATTACCGAAGCGGTACACGCCGCAGACGGTCACAGCATCCACACCATGCCTCCGCGCAGGCGGTAAATAATGATATAAAAAACAGCAGGTTATGAGCCTTGAACTGCACCCCAAAAGTTAGACTTTTGGAGGTGCAGTTTTTTCATGACCAAAT
>OGFJ01000059.1_pt1 | contig 95386 bp, 152 predicted proteins | sample 1570861 | NCBI WGS metagenome assembly OGFJ01 (sample SAMEA2582060, study PRJEB24529) | metagenome | biome: Human gut stool | place: China | collected 2011
ATATTTAACAGGTATGTTTAAAGTGTTTTTAATTGAAATTACAACTCCACCTTTTGCTGTTCCATCAAGTTTAGTTAATATTATTCCGTCTATAGGGCAAACTTCCATAAATTGCTTTGCTTGAATAACTGCATTTTGTCCTGTTGTTCCATCTAAAACTAATAAAGTTTCCTTATGAGCATTTGAAAGTTCTCTATCTATTATTCTATTTATTTTACCTAATTCATCCATTAAATTTTTCTTATTGTGTAATCTTCCTGCTGTATCACAAATAAGTAAATCAACACCTCTTGATTTAGATGCATTAATAGCATCAAATACTACTGCTGCTGGATCTGATCCTTCACCATGCTTAACTATATCAACTTTTGCTCTTTCACTCCAAACAACAAGTTGATCAATAGCACCTGCCCTAAACGTATCTGCTGCTGCAAGTAAAACTTTCTTACCTTCAGCTTTATTCATAGCTGCAAGCTTACCTATACTTGTAGTTTTACCAACACCATTTACACCAATTACTAAAATTACTTCCTTTTCAGCATTAGTATCATTTTCATTTTCACTACCAGCTTTCATCATTTCAGCAATTACGCTTTTTAATGCAGGTCTAACAAGTTCCACATCATTTATTTTTTGCTTTAGTTTCGTTTCCTCTCTTTTTAATGTTTGAATCTGCATTTGAATATTCGTATCATCGTGCTGAAAATCGTTATTGATTTCAATTTTAAAATCTTCAATATATAATTCAAGGGCACGAATTAAAGTATCAATGACATCTGTATACATGACGGAACTTAATTTGCAATAAGGAGAGCCGTCATGGTTATACCTTGGCGAAACGTTGTATTTTCTGCTATCATATGTCCTGAGATTCATAACTCTTCCACATTTTTTGCACCGAAGGAGACCGGCTAAAGGGTTTACTAATTTGTAGTCGTATTTTGTTCTAGTTTCCGTAAGCCTTGAATTTACTTTAGCAAATGTCTCCTCGTCTGTTAGTGCGTATTTTTTATGCTTGCCATCGTATTCCATATAGTGATTTTTATTTAATGTCGTTAATCTGGTTTCGATCTTGCCATCAACCATTGTTTTTATGGCTGTTCGATTATTCCACCGCACTTTTCCAATATATACAGGATTTTCAAGTATTCGTTTTACACTAACTCTTGACCAATAATAGTCGCCATTATATGTTGGAACCCCCATATCTTTTAAATGCCTTGCAATGGTCAGAAGAGGGACGTTGTCAGCAGCTAAGTCAAAAATTAGTTTTACAATTGGAGCTTCATCCTTATTTGGGATGAGTGTTCTTCCAGTTTTTGTTTTGACTATATTATAACCATATGGCCTATGCGATGCCATATAGTTTCCTTCAACAATGGCTTGCATTCGTCCTCGTTCAAGGCGCTTTTTTATCATTTTGTATTCTCTGCGAGACATGAAGAGTTCAAATTCCATATATTCTTCATCTTCTTGCGAATGGACTATATCATACGTTTTTGTAGGGGTCACAACAAGCAGTCCTTTATTATAGTTTGAATATTTCAAGCAATCCATTATTGTCTGGGCGTCGCCTTGATTTCCCCTAGACAATCGAGTAACTTCGACGACAAGTATTCCTCGATATTTTCCATCATAGCAATCCTGTATCAGCTTTTGAATTTCAGGTCTTGCCTCAATCGTTTCTCCGGAAATAATTTCTTCATATATTTTTGAAACGTATAGTCCTTTTCGTGCCGCGAGATCGGTAAGAATCTTCTTATGCCTTGCAAGGGTTTCACCATCACCTATTTTTTCAGCTTCAAGGTCTGCTCTGGATTTTCTAAGATATATGGCATATTTATCAATGTCAGAGTCAATATCGGAGTCGAGATTCGTTTCAGAATTATATTTTAACATGTACTGTCATCTCCTTTATTTTTTCTCAGATATAACATAAATCTGGCGTATTCAGCGATTTTATTGTACTCAGAATCGTTGAATACTGTATCGCCAAACTCTTCACTCCACTGCTTGAATGGAGAATAATTTATCATTTTTTCCATGGTGTTCCTAGAAATACACCGTTCTCCACTTTCATATTTTTTTAAATCATCGACTGATATGCCTATTTCTTCAGAATATTCTTCCAGATCCATATGGCTTTTAAGACGTAACATTTTTGCAATATCGCCGACATTTACAGCATCTTCGTCGTTCCACCCAAGCAAATATTCAGGCGTAGTCTGCAAAGCGTCTGCAAGAGGCCTTAATATATCTAACGGTAATGTATTAATTCCTCCCTTCTCATACCGATAGATTGTGGCCTTGTTTTTCCCTAAGATGTTTGCCAATTCTTCCATTGACATATTGAGATTTTGTCTCAAAATTCTTATACGTTCTCCTATATTCATATCGATCTCCTTTCTATTGATGAACTCAACTATATAATACAATAAAAGTTGCATACATGCAACATATTTCTAACCTAGATTTAAAAATATTGCATAAATGCATATAAACTCTTGACAAAATACGTAACGAATGTTAATGTTTGAGTATGCATATATGCAACAAATAAAGGAGGAAAGTAGTCATGAATGCAACAAAGTTAAAAGAAAGAATACGTGAAAAGGGATTATCAGTGTCGAAAACAGCAAGTCTTATTGGTATTAGTAAATCATCGCTCTACGATAAAATCAACGGAATATGTCCGATGACTATTGGCGATGCAGAAAAAATAAAGGAAATTTTGGAACTAACCAATTCCGAAGCATCTGACATCTTTCTGAGTTAGTGTTTCCACATGAAGGAGTATAAATACAACAATGCGATTATACGAATTACAGGGGACGTTGATCGCGAAAGGATAAGGGAAGCAACAATTAAATTTATGAAGAAAGTTGAAATAGAGAAACGAAAGCAAACAAAGGGGAAAATTCAAAATGGGGACAGTGATAAGAGCTGAGATATCGGAGAGCAACAAATATTGGATAAGTAAGCACCGATATTACGAGTTAAAACATTTTTGCCTTCAGTATCCTATATGGAAAAAAGCGTATGCTGCCATAAATGATAGTCCTGGATCGGCATCTATCATTGAAATGAGTCCATGCACGAATCTTGTATCTGATCGGACCGGTCGGAATGCGGTATTGAAAGCCTATTATGCTGAGCGAATAGAGTTAATAGAGCGGACTGCATACCGGACAGACCATGTACTTGGATCATATATATTACGTGCCGTGACGGAAGAATTATCATATACGTATCTGCACTCAAAATTGGAAATGCCGTGTGGGAGAGATATGTATTATGACAGATATCGCAAATTTTTCTGGCTACTAAGTAATGCCAGGGATTGATATCGCGATAAATACATTGCCTTTTATAGAGATAGTAAAGAGGGTTCTATTTGAACTCTCTTTTTTCTCGCGAATTATACATTGCATATTATGAAAAAATAAAATCGAGAACAAAGGAGAATATTCATGGAGACAAATTTTAATGCAATGATGACAGCGGCAACAGATAAATATACTCAGCTTATCGATATTGCGTATAAACTGAAGAGTTGCGTAGGAGAAGAAGAAGACTACACGAAACTCATTAATATTATACACAGCAATTATATGGATGAGGCTGATTTGATATTTAATCTGTGCAATGAGAATCATGCAGTTGAGGAATTGAAACCAAATAAAGAAATTCAGATTCCGATATTTATGGCCAAAAAACGGGGGGCTTAACAAAGCCTTCCTTTTTCTTTTTACGGACATGGGTTACATTGAATGATTGTATATTCGTAGGGTGAAAATTTCCCGGGGTGGGATTTTTCATAAAACAAAGTGACGAAAGGAGGAAAATCACATGACTGGAGGTTTTATTGCATTTGGAATCGGCGTTTGTATCGGATGTATTATGACATTCATTATTGAAAGGAATTACAAGACCGAATATGGTGCCTTTAAAATTGAACAGATGGATGATCCAGACTATAAGGATTTCTACAAGATCTGTATCAGTGTGAGCAAGAGTCCGAAACTTCTTGATAAAAATAAGATCATTTTGCTAAAAGACAATTCGCCAAAATAACAAAGCCTATAATGAAAAAATCTAAGGAGGATGTAAGTATGAATGAAATCAAAGAGTTACTTAATGGCGAGATTGGTGACGAAATGGAAGTATTGAAAGATATGAAACTCGGCACTGATGAGTACAAAATTGCGGTTGATGGTGTTACTAAGCTTTATGACCGAGCTATTGAGATCAAGAAGATCGAGGCTGAACAGGAATTAAAACGACAGCAGCATGAGGCTGACCAGAAGTTTAAGGAAGAACAGCAACGAGATGAAAGAAATGATCGAAGGATAAAGAATGGTTTAACATTGGCCGCTTTGGTGGTTACTACAGGAACGGCAGTCTGGGGGACAATCAAATCAATCAAGTTTGAAGAAACCGGAACCATCACAACCATTATGGGCCGTGGATGGATCAATAAACTGATTCCGAAGAAGTAGATTCAAAATGGAGGGGTTAAGAAAAACTTAGCCTCTTCTTTTTCTTCGCGAAGATTACGTATCCCTTTATAGAAAAACTAAGGAGGTACGTATTATGTATACAAAGAAAGTTACGATTACGAAAGAAAACAGATTTGGAGATCGTTATACCATCGAGGATGAAAGATTGGTTTACGAAACGGAGGAAGAACGCATGGAGGCGGCGATATATAATCGAAGTCATTCAGACAGCTATACCGAACATTATCGTAAACGGATGTCATCGGTGATGGACGTAAAGATGGAACAGATTATGGATTCTATCCACGAATACTTTGATATGCTTGATATGAACTAAGTTTTAGAAGGAAGCAGATCTCACACGAGGTCTCTTCTTTTCGCGTGAAATACATGCCTCTTTATGAGAAATACAGCAATAAAATCAAAGGAGGATTTAAGTATGGCAATATTTATTACGAGACAAAAAAAAATGGATGACAGTTACAGGAAAGTCGAAGCTATGTACCGTAAAGGTCTTAGTACGAACGAAATTGCGAAAGCTGTCAATCTTGATCGAATGGATGTATTAGATATCGAACAGAAAATTTATCATTTAGATGTTAGAGCTAGAAAATTCAACTAAGACAAAAGCCTGGGTGAAATATTCCTGGGCTTTTCTTTTTCGCGACGAATTCTTATCCTTATATGAAAATTATAAGGAGGATATGAATATGGAGATTAAGGAATTTTATAAGAAGTACAATCTGAATAAGTACACGTTTGCCCAGTTGTCCGGTGTTGGAACGGAGTCACTAATCAAATTTGAGGAAGGCGAGCAGATTCGTCAGAGTACGATTGAACGGATCGAGCAAGCTATGCTGATAATTGAGATGGGTGATTACGTTAGACCAAGATATGACAATTATAGAGGTAGACATAGTGTATCATATAAGGATGAATTTCAAAGGAAAGTACATATTTATATGCAATCTGTGAAGAAAATTATCGCAATAGGGCTCTAACAAGGGCTCTTTTGTCGTTTTTTATTATTTTATATTAATACGCGAGAAAAAATTAAAATAGACTTTAAGAAATTAAAATAGAGTTTAATTTTTACTTTAAAAGGAGTATGAATAATGCGATATTTTTATGAAAAACCGACGATATATGTTCCCATGTACGGAGAAACATATTTCTGTAACCACCCGGTATATGATAAGTGCACATTATTCAAAATGGATTCAAAGGGTTTGGCGGTTATACAGCAGCGGTATGATCCAGTTACAAAGAAAACTTGGTGGACCGAAATAGATCCATGGCTGGTGAATACAGTATACCTCCATCCAGGATTCAAAAAGTTTTTTGACGAGAGATCTGGGGAACCATCAGATAATTTATATCCGACAGTAAGTATTCGCCAACTCATGTGGGCATTAAAGATCAAGCCGATTAAAAGAGAACGATGGGAGACATGCTTTGATCGTAGAGAGATTTAGCGAAATTTACATGGGGTATTATGAAAGAATATTTTAAGGAGGAATTTATTTATGTGTAAATTTTGCAAACCGGATGAATTTGGAGATGGAATAGAAATTACTAAACCGATTAAGTCGAAAGAAGTAAGAATAGGATCAGTGTTCAACGCTATGACGTTAGAAGCTTGGATACTAGATGGTGATGAACACAAACCAAAATTACGATTAAGCTTGAATGATCAAGAAGGCAATGATTTAGTACATATGAACATTACGCTCAGATATTGTCCAAAATGCGGAAGAAAACTTATAAATTGATATTTGATCAAAGGGTCTTGGAAAAACTGAGACTCTTTTTCTTTCGCGAAAATTACATATTCCTTTATGAGAAAGGAGGTATTTATATGTCACCAATGGTAATAAAATATGCAAAATTTATAACAAGTATTATCAGCGCTGGGCTGACACTCGCAGTGAAAGGTAATGCGGAGAAAATTATGATGAATATGGTTGCAAAAAAAGTGGCAGAAGAATTAGCTAAACGACATTTGTGAAAAAAAAAATAAGAGGTCTTTGAATTTAGGCCTCTTATTTTGCCAGTCTCGCGAAAAATACGCTCCCTTTTATAGAATAAAGATTAAAGGAGACAGACATGGATGAGATGAAAATAAAACTATCTACAAAAATGATGAGAAGTATTTTAGGAAGAATAATTTCTAAGGCGATATATAAGAATATGGGTATTAAACCTGATATCAATATTAAAGAGATTGAACTAGAAATGAAAAATGGAAAAATATATTTTCATATTAATGTAGATGGAAACATTGATGACTCGGCAATATTAAAGGTAACAAAATTAATTGATTCTGAAAATTGAGCTGTAACATTGGCTCAATTTTTTTTTTTTTTTGAAAGGAATCCCAAAATGATCAGATTTAAAAGAGCCGTAACTATATGCATTCCAAAGAAGAAGAGTAATTTTCTTAGAAAACTCATATCTTCAAAGATGAAACCTTTAAACCCTATACATATTTGCAATAATGGGACAACTGAGTATATGGGTTTTCAGACAAGATATACTTTAAATGAGATTAGCAACATCCTCAGATCAAATATCCCATATTCGGATACCATCGTTGTTGGCGGTTTAATTATTGTGATGTGCCGATAATTGCAGGGAGAAAATTCAAAATGAATAATGTGAATATTTCAGATTTCTCAATAAATATGAAGGCAACTGGTAAAAACATCGTACATCTAATGAATGAAGCTGGAATCACAGTGCGTATGCTTCAGAGGTTTTTCGACTTTGAAAATCCCAATGCTATATATAAGTGGCGTCATGGTGAGTCGTTGCCAACAGTAGATAATTTAGTTGCTCTGGCATTTATTCTGCATGTAAGAATAGATGATATCATCATTCTGGAATGGAGGCACAGTTGAAACATAATATTGGAGACATTATAGCAGTCACAGTAAGAATAGCGGACATTTATGAAGATGGAGGCTATGTATGCGTAAACCTAGGAGAAACAGATGTCAATGAGACAGATCCGATGGTCTTTTACGAAGAAGATATAGTTAAGAAAGGAGAAATGCTATATGAAGAAACTAAAAATTAAGAGAAGCATCCCTATCATTCTTGCTGGAATTGGGACTGTCGGAATTATTGCGACAACGGTTATGACAGCGAAAGCGACAATTAAGGCGACTGAGCTAATTGAAAAGGCAGAGGCTGAGAAGGATGAAAAATTGACAACTATCGAAACAATAAAAACTATCGCCCCAGTATGTATTCCAACGATTGCTGTAGGCGTAGCTACAATTGGATGCGTTATCGGTTCAGCAATCCTTTCGAGAAAACAGCAGGCAGCTTTGATTGGAGCATATAACTTTTTAGATCAGTCATATAAAAGCTACCGAAGAAAGTTAATCGAGATGTATGGAAAAGATACACATGATAAGATCGTAGAAGCAATCGCTGCTGAAAAAGCACAGCCCACATATATTCATGCCAATACGTTACTTAGTGATTGCACACAATATTTGGAAGAAGATTATTCGGAACCGCGTCTATTCTACGATACGTATTGTGGAAGGTATTTCGAGGCTCCACTCGAACAGGTTTTGATGGCGGAATATCATTTGAATCGAAATTATGTATTACGTGGTTATGCGGTCCTAAATGAGTTTTATGATTTCTTGGGACTTGAGAATACAGACTACGGTGCTGATCTCGGATGGATAGCGGACGGTGATGATGGGATATTTTGGATTGATTTTAATCATAGAAAAGTTGTCATGGATGATGGACTGGAATGTTATATTATCGAGTGCATGTATGAGCCAGGGATCGAATGGCAGGATTATTATCTGTGATAGTTCGCTAAAATTACATTGCCTTTAATGAAAAATATTCAATTGGAGGATTCTAAAATGAAACGTAAAAACATTGATACTATGAGAGAAGTAAGACTTTGGATTGGACAAATCGTTGTTCCGGCAATTACAGTTGTCGGATCAGCACTGGCTATCCCGGAAGTACGATCAGCAGTAGCGGCAAAAGCAAATGATTGGAAGAAATCCATTGAACAAAAAATTAAACGAAAGGAGAATGAGGCTCAATAACGGGCCTCTTATCTTTTCGAAATAGATTCGCGAAAAATACATAGCCTTTAATGGAAGAAATAGATAGTTTAATGGTAGAACACCAGATTATTCTGGAGGTATGGGTTCAAATCCTGTAATATTTCTTCTTTTCTTTTCAATACGCAGGTGACAATATTTGATGATATTTTTGTATTGTCGCGACAGAAACACATCCTTTAATGAAATGGTGAAAGGAGAACGGAAAAAATGAAAATCAATAATTTAATTAAATCACCCCTCTTTAAGAAGTCTATCAGAATTGTGATGGCAATCGGTGCAGGTATTGCGGCGACAGCAGATGCAATTGAGGAACAGAAAAGAGATGAGGAATTTGAAGAATTGAAACAAACAGTTTCGGAGCTTCAGAATCAGGACAAATAGGGAACCCCACGAGGGTTCTCTTTTGTTTTTGATATATTTAAAAATTATTCAAAGGAGAACATCATGAAAACATTTAAAAAGCCAGGATTAATCAAAATGGCTAAAAAAGAAGTAGTGAAGCACAGTCCAGAAATTCTCACAGGAATCGGCATTGCCGGAATGATTACGACAACAATCCTTGCTGTAAAAGCAACTCCAAAGGTATTGGATCTCATCGAAGAAGAGAAAAAGGCAAGACTTCATGAAGCCACAGTAGAAGAAGCGCGCAAATGGAGCGAAGAAGGCGGGATCAAAATCAGTCCTATTGAGTATGTAAAGCTCGGATGGAAACCATATCTTCCTGCGGCAGTAACCGGAGTATGCTCTGTGGCTTGTCTTATTGGAGCTAATTCTGTACATATGAGACGAAATGCAGCACTTGCAACCGCATACCAGCTCTCTACAACAGCATTGTCTGAGTATAAAGAAAAAGTCGTTGAGACGATTGGAGAAAAGAAAGAGAAAACAATCAGAGATAGCATTGCCAAAGATAAGATTGAAGAAATTCCACCAAGTAAAACAGAAGTCATTGTCACCGATACGGGAACGTCTCTGTTCTTCGATCCGTTATCGGCGAGATATTTTAAGTCAGATATCAATACTGTAAAGAAAGCTGTAAATGATCTCAATTGGAAAATGGGATATGGCAGTGAAACGTACGCGTCACTCAGTCAGTTATATGATGAGCTTGGATTGAGGCATACGACAATCAGTGACGATATAGGATGGAATATTTCGGATGGAAACATTGAGCTGGATATCAGCGCGCAGGTAACTGAAAAAGGCGAACCGTGCCTAGTACTTGATTTTCTCAAAGCTCCAACATATGATTTCGATCGATATTTCTAATAGATCTATACCACGCGTCAAAAACAAAGACCTTTATAGAAATAAATTTTTATAAAGGAGAATAATTATGACAAAAAGAGCAAAAGAAATTATGGAAACAGAAGCAGATATCAGAGAAGTTTACGAGAAAATCCATGATGATTTTATCAAATGTCTTACCCGAGAAAATATTACTGATGACGAGAAGGAATCTATTTTAAAAAACTTAGATGAACTTGAACGCATTCGAAGTGATCGGGATAGATCTAATTCGGAATCTTGGTATAAGATCGGAGAAGCAGTTGGTAAAAATAAAGGGATAATTTTAGGAGCAATCTGCTATGCTTCAGGTTTTGCATTTGGAAAAATTATTATGAAAATTATATCTAAAAAATAAGTTTCTAGTTGAAGGCTCGTGAACACGGGCTTTCAATTTTCTAATACGCGAAATTTACAACGGCTTTAATGAGAAAACATTATAAATCTAAGGAGGATTTAATCATGAACGAAGAAAAAGAAGTAATGGAGACAATCGAGAACGAAGATCTGAGACCGGTAGAGTCTGAGGATAATATCTATGAAGAGGTTGAAGGCGGATCTGGAAAAGTTATCGGACTGGCAATAGCAGGAGTTGCTACAGTTGCAGCGGTAGGCGTTGGGCTGTATAAGAAACTTAAGGCTAAGAATTCCGATAAACCGAAAAGAAAACGTCACAAACTTGCATGGGTTGAAGCGCCAGACGAAGAGGTTGATGAAGAATCAATCGTGGCAGATGTCGAAGCTGAAGAAGTTGATGACACAGAAACAAATGAAGAAGAGTAATGCGAATCGAGGGAGGTACCTGAACAAGGTATTTCCCTTTTCTTTTTGGGAGGATGCCTATGGATGAATATCATACATATAGCTACTGTGGGCCAGTTGTGCATTTTGGAAAATGTGTAGCCTCAAAATGGAAAGGTGAAACGGTTGCTCGATCTGAAAGGAAGGCACGAAGCAATCTTACATATCAGGTGAAAAAGCAGATGAATCTGATTGCTGGCACGAATATTTCATTGCCTGGATCAATCAAAATGGTAGATTAATGAGGAGGTTTGAATGAAAGACTATCAGCCGAATTCACATAGAAGCAAAGAAGAAGCTTCTAAAGAAAAGAAAATTGAAAAGGTCGTTAACGGTAAAGTAAAGACTAGGAAAAACGAAGGACGTAAGTTAGCAAATATGTTCATTTCAGAAGATGCCGGAAACATCAAGTCTTATGTTGTTCTGGATGTTTTAGTTCCGGCGATCAAGAAAGCTATCGCAGACATTGTTACCGGTGGAATTGACATGCTTTTCTATGATGGAGGAAAGGGAAACAGTCGAAACAGAAGTGGTAGCAAAGTGTCCTATCGAAGTTATTACGATGACCGAAGAGATTACAGAGACGATCGTGATGATCGAGATAGATATAATTCCGGAAGAAGATTCGATTATGATGATATCATTTTTGAGACCAGAGTCGATGCCGAAAGAGTCCGTGAGCAGATGAACGACGCCATCAAGAGATACGGATTTGTCACAATTGCAGACATGTACGACATGGCAGATCTTCAAGCGCCGTGGACAAGCGCCAATTATGGATGGACAAATATTCGCACTGCCGAGACAGTAAGGGTGTATGACGGATACATTATCAAACTGCCAAAAGCAATGCCGATCGATTAGGAGGATAAAATGAAAAAATTTGATTGCGATAATTGCGCTAACAATAAATCGCCATACGTATGCTGTGATTGCGTGTCGGCAATAGCGGATGATGGATCAGAAATAACACGCCCATCTCATTGGGAATCAAAATATGATAATGTAAACAGACCTAAACATTATCAAACTAAAAACGGTCTTGAGACGATCGATGCTATCGAAGCGTTCACTGAGGATCTTACAGGAATCGAAGCAGTATGTACTGGAAATGTCATCAAATACATATCACGTTGGAAAAAGAAGAATGGTATCGAGGATCTTAAAAAAGCGGAATGGTACCTGCAGCGATTGATCCGTCATGAAGAGATTGAAGAATCTAAAAACAAAACAAAGGAGAATAAGTAATCATGAAAAAAGCAGAAATTATGAATACATTGACTCGCAAATTCTATAGAGTAGGATTCAAATTCAAGAAACACAGTCCTGAAATTCTTGTTGGAGCAGGTGTTGTGGGCGTTGTGGCAAGTGCTGTAATGGCGTGCAAAGCAACTACAAAACTGGACGATGTTCTGGCAGAGACGAAAGATACAGTTGACAAAATTCATGATGTAACGGAACATCCAGAGAAAATTCCCGAAGGAAAAGAATATACCGTTGAAGACAGCAAAAAAGATCTTACAATTGTATATACACAGGCAGGAGTGAAATTGGTAAAACTTTATGGCCCGGCTGTTGTTCTTGGAACAGTGTCTATTGCTGCTATCATTGGCGGTCATCATATTCTCCGCAAACGAAATATTGCACTGGCAGCGGCGTATACAGCAGTTGATAAAGGCTTTAAAGAATATCGTGGCAGAGTTCTGGAGCGTTTTGGAGAAGAGGTTGACAGAGAGCTGAGATATAATATCAAGGCAAAAGAAATCGAGAAAACAGTAACAGATGCAAATGGTAAAGAAACAGTTGTAAAAGAAACAGTTGATGTAGCTGATCCAAACTTAACGAGTGATTATGCTCGTTTCTTCGACGATGGATGTACAGGTTGGACAAAAGATCCAGAATTTAACTTAATGTTCCTGAAAGATCAGCAGCGTTATGCAAATGACCTCTTCAAATCAAAAGGGCATCTATTCCTTAATGAAGTGTACGATATGCTCGGAATTCCACGTACACAGGCCGGACAGGTTGTGGGATGGATTTATGATGAAAAGAATCCTATTGGCGATAATTTTATCGACTTCGGAATTTACGATATTGCCGATGAAAGAAAACGTTCTTTCGTAAATGGATATGAGAGAACAATCCTCCTTGATTTCAACGTTGATGGCAACATTCTTGAGATGATTTGAAGAGTCGGTCTTGGAACCGGAGATTATTATAAAGACATGTGTGATAACCCTTGGCTGTAGCAGGCTGAGGGTTATTTTGTTGTCAGAAAGGAAATTAAGTTGGATAAATAGAATGACTGGACGAGATTTAATAGTTTACATTCTTGAGAGCCATCTCGAAGATGTTGAATTATTTAGTGATGTAACAAAACCATTTTTAATTCCATTAGAAAAAGCCGCTGTGGAATTGGGATGCGGAATGGCAACGGTTATGACATTGCTTAGCATCGGAAAAATAAAAGGCATCGGGCTTAATGGCGAATATTATATTTTTTCAACAGAAATCGAAAGGGCAAAACGAAATGCATAATAAATTAGCTGCGACATTATTGACTTTGGCTGGTATTTGCTTTGTAAGTGGCATGGCTTTACTTTTAAGTTAATACATAAGAAGGAGTTGGTGCGTGTGGAAAAATTTGAAAAAATTTTATCGGTGTTAGATCGCTCGTTAGGTACTCGGAAAAAGCGTCATATCGCTGGTGGTATATTAATGAGCATATCACTGATGTTTGGGGGATTTGCATTGACAGTTATTACGTTAAATATTGGCAAAGATAAAATTGCCGATATTAATAACACAATACCGGAGAGCAAGAATAAACGCATCGAGTAGGAAAATAAGAAATGAGAGAGACCTTAGTAGAACATTTACTCACACATCAAAGATATACAAATTTAGCTGTTAAGCTTGAGACAAATGAAAAGCTTTGGAAAGATATTTGTTCATTCGCCCTTCGCTATGACAAAGTAATAGAGGAAAATTGCAATGAACCGAGAATCAAAACACTTCTTGAATTTTGCAGAAATAACAAGTATGGAGAAGTGTTAATTACAAATATTGACGATGAGTTTGATCTCAATCTTGAAGAGTTTTTCTAAGGAAAGGAAAAGAAGAAATGAGAGATAGTAATTTCGAATTAATTTTTGGACTTGGCGGATTCGTCGTTGGATTGATTGGCATCGGATATGCGTATGGATCGAGAAAAAGATTGAATGGCATATGTAACAAACTTGATACAACGATTGATAATGTCTCAAAATCAATTGATGTTGATATTCCAGACTATATTGTTCAGGAGGCAATCGACAAGGCAGTAGAGAGAAGAGTACAGCAGGAAACAATCAATACTGTCCGTAAAATTTCAAAGAAAATTGAAGACGATATTGATTTAAAGGTCCGCACGGAGATTGGCGTAAGATCTTCCACAATTCGGCAGGAAGTCAAGAATAAAATTGCGGAAGAAGTAGCAAAGATTTCTGCAGATGATATTGCTGACGAAATCCGAGAAGAGGCAAAGGAGAAAGTTGCTGAGAAATTCGACGATGAGCTGGACGATATTCTTTCTGAATTTAACAACAATTTGGACCATGTTTCCAAAATTTACAGCTCAATCGCCGATAAAATGGCGGGTATTGGAAGCAATAAAGATTTCAAAATCAGTCTCGGATAAGTAAAGGAGAACGACATGTATAAAGATATTTTAATCAAAGGACTCATATTCGTTATCGGCACAGTAGCCGGATCTGCAGTAACCTATAAGTTTGTAAAAGACAAATATGAAAAAATTACGAACGAGGAAATTGCTGCAATGCGTGAGCACTTCGAAGAAAAATACAATCAGCCAACATGTAATGAGGCAAGTAATTATGAGCCGACAGATGCGGATGCTGAAAAGCTCAAAGATATTCTTTTAAACAATGGATACGAGAGCAAATCTGAAAAAGAAGAAAATAAGGAGGGCGAAGATATGTACGTACCGGAAGTAATTGCTCCGGAAGAATCTTGGGAACAGGATTATCCGACGATTACTCTCACATATTATGAGGGAGATGGGGTTCTTACCGATGATCACGATAAGATTATCACAAATGCGGACGAGCTGGTTGGTCCAGATTTTGCACAGCATTTCGGAGAGTATGAAGAAGACTCAGTATATATCCGGAATAGTAAGCTGAAAGTACACTATGAAATCCTGCGCGATTATGGAGCATATTCCGATAGAATGAGTGCGAGCGAATGATTGCGGAAGAAGTAAAGAAAGAGTATTTCGAATGGATATATTCGACAGTATGCCATAAACGATATGCGCCAGAAAATACGTACGATAAACTGCTGAATTGCTTGAACGAAATACCGTTCAAATGTAAAGACGCTAGGGATAAAAACCGCATTGAAGATGGTATTAATCTTCGACGTCAATTTACATTTTATAACGATCTTGATGAGAGTGCTGCGGATCTTATTGAAGGTCCGTGCACCGTATTAGAAATGATGTTTGCGTTGGCAATTCGCTGCGAGGATATAATGGATGATCCAACTATCGGAAATAGAACGTCACAATGGTTCTGGCAGATGGTCACAAATTTAGGACTTGGATCAATGAGCGATCGCCTATTCAATGAAGAATATGTGAAAGAAACAATAAATAGTTTTATGAACCGAGAGTTTGAGCCAGACGGTAAAGGGAGTCTTTTTCGAATCAGGAATTGTCAGCACGATTTGCGAGAGGTGGAGATTTGGATGGCTATGCTCTGGTATTTAGATTCATTAGTATAGGAGTAATCAAAATGGCACATGACGATATATACAAGCTGTTTACCGAAGCGGTTGGTTCCAAAGTTTCTGCTGACGTGGAAGAATGGTTTCCAAATGGGAAAAACAGTATAAGATTTCGACTTTACGGAGGTGATTCTGTCTTCACGGTTTCTGAAGAGTCTCCGAGAATATGGCAGATAGAAAGTTTGGACTCATATATTGCAAAAATGAAAGGAGGTCATATGATGAATGTTGGACTTCATGAAAGTAGCGACAAGGACACTGAGTAAATCAGGCATAACCGAAGTCTTTCCTAAATTCATAATGAAAAAATCGAATGATCTTATGGTTCGAGGAAAAGATTTTTATGCAATTTGGGATAATGAACAGCAAATGTGGAGTACAGATGAAGATGATGCCATTCGTCTCGTTGATGCGGAGATAGAAAAATTTATCACTCAAAATTGTGATCGATTTGACACAACGCTGATTGGTAAATATATGTGGGATTCTGATAGTGGCTCTATCGATAAGTTCCATAAGTATTGTCAAAAACAGATGCGAGATAATTATACCATGCTTGATGAAGAATTGATATTTTCCAATACCAAGCCTGGAAGAGAGAACTTTGCAAGTAAAAGACTGAGCTATCCATTGGAAGAAGGAAATTATGATGCATGGGATAGGATTATCGGAACACTATACTCCGATGATGAACGTCATAAAATCGAATGGTGTATCGGATCTATTGTGTCAGGTGATTCCAGAAAGCTTCAAAAGTTTATGGTTTTATATGGAGCTGCCGGAACAGGTAAATCAACAATTCTTAATATTGTGCAGCAATTGTTTGAAGGGTATTATTCCACATTTGACGCAAAGGCGCTTGGATCTGCGAATAATGCTTTTGCGCTTGAGCCATTCAAAACAAACCCGCTCGTTGCAATTCAGCATGACGGCGATTTATCGCGAATTGAAGATAATACAAGACTTAATTCGCTGGTTTCACATGAAAGGATGAGTGTGAATGAGAAATTTAAAGGATTGTATGAGACGAGTTTCAAATGCTTCTTATTCATGGGAACAAACAGGCCAGTAAAGATTACTGATGGAAAGTCTGGTTTATTAAGGCGACTCATTGATGTACATCCGACTGGTAATAAAATCCCTGGGGATGAATACAAAGATTTGATGGCTCAGATTCCGTTTGAACTTGGCGGAATTGCATATCATTGCTTACAGGTCTATAAAGATGATCCTGCCTATTACGACGAGTATATTCCAAAATCCATGCTCGGTGCGTCTAACGATTTCTATAACTTTGTATGCGATTCTTACAGCGTATTCAAAAATCAAAATGGAACAACATTAAAGGCAGCATGGGAAATGTATAAGACATACTGTGATGATGCCAAAGTTTCATTTCCGTTTTCGAAGAGAAATTTCAAAGAGGAACTCAAAAACTACTTCTGGGATTACGACGATCGTATCGATGCAGAAGACGGATCACGACTGTTAAACTATTACAGTCAGTTCCGAACAGATATTTTCGAGAATGAAATCGGAGGAAGTAAAAAAAGAGAAAAAAATGCAGAAAAAGAGACATGGATTGATCTTAAAGAGCAGTCATCTATATTCGATGATCTCTGTAAAGATTGTCCAGCTCAGTATGCGACAGTAAATGAAACTCCTGGAAAACCATGGGATAGTATTACTACTAAACTTTCAGATCTTGATACAAGTAAGCTCCATTATGTGAAAATTCCTGAAAATCATATTGTTATTGATTTTGATATCAAGGATGAAAATGGAAATAAATCATTAGTGAAGAATCTGGAAGCTGCAAGTAAATGGCCACCTACATATGCGGAGGTAAGTAAGGGAGGCCAAGGACTCCATCTGCATTATATTTACAATGGAGATCCCACCGAACTGTCTAGGATATATGACGAAGATATTGAAATAAAAGTATTTACCGGCAAAAGCTCTTTACGGAGAAAACTGATCAAATGTGTTAATCTTGGATTCTCCGTATTGAGTTCAGGGTTGCCGTTGAAAGGGGTAAAGAAATTGGTAAATATCGAAGGAATTCAAAATGAAAAGCATCTCCGATCCATCATTAAAAAACACTTGAATAAAGAGATTATGCATAATACAAAGCCAAGTATTGATATGATTAAAAAGTGTTTGGATGAAGCCTATGCGAGCGGGATCGGATATGACTTAAGCGATATGAAGGGACCGGTTATTGCACTGGCTGCCAGCAGTACGAATCAGGCGGAAACCTGTATGAAAATTGTTGGCGATATGAAATTTAAGAGCGAAGATGTGAATGAGACAGTTAACGAAAGTGATTCGGACTGTCTCATTTTTTATGACATCGAGATATTTCCAAACCTATTTCTGGTTTGTTACAAAATGGCAGGAGAAAACAAGCCGGTTGTGGCTATGGTTAATCCAAAATCATCCGATATCGAAAATCTTGTAAGATTTAAGCTGGTTGACTTCAATGGTCGGAAGTATGATAGGCATTTGCTGTATGCAAGGATGATGGGATATACGGTCGAAGAGCTCTATGATCTTTCCCAGCGGATTATCAATGCTCCAAAAGGAAGCAGAGATAGCGGGTTATTTAGCGAAGCCTATAAACTCGGTTATACGGATGTATATGATTTTGCGGCAAAGAAGCAGTCTCTTAAGAAATGGGAGATTGAACTGGGTATCGGGCATAAAGAGCTTGGATTGCCATGGGATAAACCAGTTCCAGAAGAACTCTGGTCTGAAGTAATAAAATACTGCAAATGGGATGTTACCGCGACCGAGAAGGTGTTCGATCATCTGCAGGGTGACTTTACTGCCAGAAAGATTCTTGCAAACTTGGCAGGTGGAACAGTCAATGATACAACAAACTCGCTGACAACAAAGATTATTTTTGGAAATGAGCGCCATCCGAGCCTAGTATATACTGATTTGGCAACTGGTGAACAATACGGAACTGCAGAAGATGAAATTCATAAAGAAAAGCCATTGAATGCATTTCCTGGATATGAATTTGTCCAATTCGGAGAAGATCGAAAGCCTCATAATATGTATCGTGGAATCGATCTTGGATTCGGTGGATATATTCGATCAAATGCTGGGATTTATATCAATGTCGCGCTACTTGATATTCAGTCGCTACACCCGAATTCTGCAGTTGCTATGAATTATTTTGGAGTTTATACACAGCACTTCAAAGATATTTTGGATGCTCGTGTGGCAATTAAACAGGGTGATTTTGAAACCGCAAGGCATATGCTCGGTGGAAGACTCGCACCATTCCTTGATGACGAAGGACAGGCTGCTGATCTGGCACAGGCACTTAAGATTGCAATCAATTCCGTATATGGACTTACTTCGGCTAAATTTGACAATCCGTTTAGAGACAGTCGAAACAAGAACAATATTGTTGCATTGCGCGGAGCATTGTTCATGAAGACACTACAGGATGAAGTTGAGAAACGTGGATTCAAAATCGTTGCAATTAAGACAGACTCCATCAAAATCGCGAATGCTACTAAAGAAATTGTTGCCTTCTGTATTGAATTCGCAAAGAAATATTCTTACACATTCGAATTTGAAGCATTCTACGATCGTATTTGCCAGATTAACGACGCAGATTATATTGCTCGTTATAAAGATCCTGAATATTGTCAGAATACATTCGGATTTGTACCTAAAGATAATAAGAAGCATCCAATGGAATGGACAGCCACAGGAAAACAGTTTGCTGTTCCGTATGTGTTTAAAACGTTATTCAGTAAAGAGCCGATTAAATTCGAAGACTTATGTGAGACATTCTCGGTTAAATCTGCCTTGTATTTGGATATGAACGAGAAACTTCCAGATGTAACAGAATATGAAAAAGAGTTTGAAAAGTTGGAGTCTAAGTATAAAAAGGGTCAGCTTTCAGACACAACTTTTGAATCTGAATGCGCACGGCTGAACGATAAGATTGCAGAAGGTCATGACTATCGATTTGTTGGCAAGGTAGGTCAGTTCACTCCGGTTAAAGCAGGGGAAGGCGGTGGAGTATTGGTTCGTAAACAGGGTGAAAAATATTATGCCGCAGCAAACTCGACAGGATACCGTTGGGTTGAATCCGATATGATAAAAGATCCGGAAAGCCATGATAAGATTGATCTATCATTTTATCGAAATATGGTGGATAAAATGCTGGCAGAAATTAATCAGTATGGAGACGCCGAATGGTTTGCATCCGACGACCCATATATCGATGAGAGCAATTCTGGAATGGAAGATTTTATGAATATTCCGGCGGATGTGGAAGGAGATGAAATGCCATTCGGTTATCAGTCAAGGACCGCATAGATTTTCTGCAGAGATTTATAATACTTCATTCTTATATTTATTATGAGCTTAATAACAGTTATATTTCCGATAAAGAATATGATGCAAAAGCAAAAGAACTCACGAGATATAAGAATGAGTATCCGGATCTTTGGAAAGCAAGCATGTATTATAAGCAGTTCGGAGACGAGTATAATGGATCTACTGGTTTTACTTTGTATCACGATCTTGATGAGCATCAAAAAGATATTATACGAAGTCTCGTGCCTGGCTGACTCGCGGTGAATACAAAGCCTGTTATGAATACTTATTAATACATATTTGAAAGGAGCAACAGTATGAAGGTTGAAGAAATCAAAGAAAATGGAAAGAAAGTTATCGAAAAGCACAAACAAAAGATTTTGATTGCTGGAGCAACTATTGCAGCTTTTACCATTGGGGTAACAGTTGGAAGAAAATTTAGCTTATCAGAAGTCGGAATCGGTTTGCAGCTTATTTGCGATAACAATCCAGAGATTGAAAAACTTATTAATGAATCAATCAAAAAGCTTTCTGAAAAATAAGATAGGTATAGATTTAAGAGTCTTGACTAGACACAGTCAGGGCTCTTATTTCTTTCTATATAAAACACCTGAAAGGAGGTTACTGATGCCATAAAATTATCATTTATATTTTCAATTACTTTAACGACATATTTAAAAAGCAATTTTAAAAGGAGATTAAATTAATGAAACTTACATTTGCACCAAGAGACGTATTACAGATCGATGACGCCATGATTATCTTTAAGAATTTTAAAGGAGAGGGTGGCAGATACAATGCAGAGGGAAACCGAAATTTCGCGATTCTTATTCAGGATCAGGAGATAGCAAATGCCCTTATCGAAGATACAAATAAGTATGGAATCGGCTGGAATGTGCATATTAAAGCGCCTAGAGAAGAAGGCGATGATCCGTTTATGTATTTGCCTGTAAAAGTCAAATTTAACGGAAGGGGGCCGGTAGTGTATCTTAAGTCTGGATCGAATAGAGTAAAACTTACTGAAGAAACTATCGCCTGCCTTGATGATATCGACATTGCGAGTGTTGATCTTGATATCCGTCCATACGATAACGAGGTTAACAAAAACCCACATAGAACAGCGTATCTTCAGTCAATGTGTGTTATCCAGGACATTGATAGATTCTCAGCGAGATTTGCGGCTGAAGAACATCCGGAAGATTAATGGGAGGAAAGCGAAAATGGGAGTTAATCATGGAAATGGGGTCCCAGGGAAAAATACAGCAGGATCTCTCGGGGATATTTATATAAATGATACAACCGGCGAGTATTACAAATGCAATCTTGCGATCAAAATCAGTGGTTCCGAAGGATTCGAGTATGAGTGGAAGAAGATGAAATCGCCATTTTCTTGCCCTGCTGGTGAAGAAGGCACTGATGGGACACCTTATATAAAACAGGACAGTAATAGAGCAAATGACGGCACGACCTACACATATCCAAAACGTGAAGAGCAGTCGGTGCGAAGAAACTATACGCAGTACAGCAAGAAAAATAAAGGAGGAAAGTAATGTTAGCTTATATTTGCTTAATTTGGATCGGAAGTCGATTAAATGCTCCGACTTGGTATGATATATTGATTTGTATTTCCATTTTATTCAAAGTATTTACGAGTGGTATGGAATTTATGAAAGCTACTGACAAATAGTATGGATCTTTGTCCGGTGCTGAACCATAGTGTTTGGTGCCGGATATTTTTTGGAGGAAAAATGGTAAATATAATCGAATTAAATGTTTCTGGAGAACAGCTTGGCCCAAACAGCATTGAATGTAACCGAGATACTCTTGATATTTTGTTTCATTTTTCTGACGAATGGGACAAGATGATAAAAGTTGCTGGTTTTTCCAGAGGAGATATCGAATTTGAACCACAGGCATTAACACATGGGAAAAAATGCACAATTCCAAGAGAAGCGTTGGAAGGAAACTTTTTCCGAGTATTTGTTGTCGGAAAAAATTCAGAGACGATGCTTAAAACAAACGAAATCATTGTAACCGTACGGAGGGAATAATGACAGAAGCAGAAAAATTATTAGCAACATTGGATGTAAATGATCCGAAACTTTTACCTATCCCATCAAAAGATGATGGGTATATTATCATTGGAGAAGACAGAATTATAACTGTGCCAGATGCTTTGAAACGAATCGCAGTGCAGTATGATATTGATGTAGAAGCCGTAATGTTCGAATGCCCTAGATACTTTAACGGTATCGATCTTACAAAACTCGATTTATATGTAAATTACATTAGAGCTGACGGAGGACCGAGTAGTTATCATATCGAGGATGTCACTATTAATCCTGAAAATGATAAACAGATCCATTTCACTTGGCTGGTCGGTGGATATTTGACAGAGGTTGCAGGAAACCTTCAGTTTATTGTATCTGGATCAAAGACGGATGAATCTGGAAATGTAGTAAATAAATGGAATACTGAAATTAATAGCGATTTATATATACCAAAAAGCATAGGATCAGCCGAGCACGTTGCCGCATTATATCCGGATATCGTAACGCAGCTTCTTACAAGACTTGAAAATACTGCGGTGTATACACCATCTGTAAGCGCAGACGGAGTAATTAGTTGGACAAATGATAATGAAAAAGAGAATCCGGAACCAGTGAATATTAAAGGTCCGAAAGGCGATAAAGGAGACATTGGTTTAACAGGAAATGGAATCAAAAGTATCGTGGAACATTTCGCTGTATCGTCGTCTAATACTAAGGCACCTACGTCTTGGTCGACGACACCTCCAACCATGACAGAGACTAATAAGTATCTGTGGAATTATGAGACAATAAATTACACGAATGGCTCATCCATGGAAACAAATAAAAAGGTAGTCGGCGCATATGGAAATAAAGGAAATACTGGACCGCAAGGGCCTAAGGGCGATACTGGAAAAACAGGTAATCAGGCTCTTCAGGCGACGAGGCATTGGACTATGACATATACTCAAGTCGACATTACGGCAACCGGAAACATCTCTGATTTTAACAGAACACCTGTTATAGGAGATGTGTTTACAAATATCGATGGCGGCTCAAATACTGGTACTTGGCAGGTAACAAACGTTACTGAATCATCCGTCACTATTAAACTCCTGTCGTATACAAGTAGCAAAGGCGATAAAGGAGACAAGGGTGATACAGGAGCTACCGGACCGAAAGGCGATAAAGGAGATATGAGTTTTACGGCCTCTCTCGCGATGCATTTTAATCTTTGTCGAACAGGTAAAGTGTATACCGTTAAATTTCCGTTATGGGAAACTTCACAAACATCTTCCGGAGAAAAGCTCGATGATAACGAAGGCCTTATACGCTTGATGTCAACCGCAGCGGAACATCGAACAGACGACTATGAAAATATTCCGCTGTTTAAAACTTATGATTGCAATGCATATGTTACTGCCGACGGCGAAAGAGTTGTCTCTGCGATCAAGGGCCAGGACGGATTCAAAGACACCGGTAAAAATGATGTATTTGTTCTTGGTATGTCCTATTACGAGAAACACTGGTTAGAGGATGGATACTGGTATTATTCCAGGACAGATCTTCCGAAGGATGGATATGTTCTCGCAGAAGAATGCAGAAAGAAAGATGGTTCCGATCAAGGCTATGCCGTATATGGAAAATACGTATGCGGATTAATTGATGGAATTTTATATTCTTCAAAAGGGCTTATCCCTGCGAGATATTGCGCAGGTCGAACAGACGGGCAGTCAAGAGCGATCTGTTATAACAATAACATCGGATATTTCAAACAAAAGGGTACCGGATACACTGGCGGAATGTCATGTGATTATAAGTATATGTATACATCATTTTGGCTTACATTCGCAACGATCAATTCTCAGTCAGTTGCTGCCGGAGTTACAAACCACAATTTCCAGTATCGAACAGATATTGCGGAAGAAAATACAAATCGTATTATTGTCACAAATTCACAGGCTGGAAATATAAGTATTGGGACTTATGTCAGCATCGGGGATAATAAGTCAACAAGTGTTGTCGATCGAGTTAATTGGTCTATGCATAATCTCGCAGAGGATGTGCGCGTTATCGGAAAAGAGGCATATGATGACACCCATACAGCAATTATTCTCGACGCCACATTTACTACGACTGCAACGACCTGGATATCATCGTTCCATTGGAGAAGTGGATTTAGCGATGAAGTTAAAGGAAGAAACGGTTGCCCTTGCCAGACTGTCGGAGAACTTACAAATGGAAGATTCCCAATCGTGCTCCAGGGAATCGAATTCGCAGTTGGCGGATATGAAGTTATGGCAAATGCTGTAATGAATATTATTGATAGTGCCGGAACACGAGAAGTATACGTCACAAACGATGCCTCACTTCTTACGACAAATATCACTACTATCAAGGAGAAATACAAAAAACTTGCGGAAAACATTCAGCCGACAAAACTTAACCAGTGGAATTATATCACCCATATGCAGGCAGATCTCGATATCGGCATGATTACGGTAGCAAAAGCCGGCGGAGCAAATTCTGGAACTGCGTCTGGATTCGCCGATGGATTGTACGTCGACGGAGCTTCCAGTGGACAAAAAGAGTTTCTCTTGTTTGCTTCTCTCGGGTATGGTGCTGCTGCTTGTCTTTTCTGCCTGGCTGCGGGCGATGGCCTGGGTGATACGCTCTGGTTTGTCCTGTCTCGCCTGTCTTTGAACGGAGTAGGGGTGAATTGAGAAGCGCAGCGTAACAAGAGGGGATAACTCCCCTAGGCAATTTTTAAGGTTTCACACTCGAAGTTACGGGTATTCTCTTGTTTGCTAATCTCAGGAATGGTGCTACTGCAGGTCTTTTCTGCCTGAATGCGAACAATGGCCTGGGTAATACGAACTGGAATATCCTGTCTCGCCAAATTTCTGAAAACAAATTATGAGTGTGTTTCGCACCTAAGCAGGGCATCCGAACGGATCTTTAATATTGTATAAAAAGCCGGCAAGTAGGAATAATCGCGAAAGCTGGTACACAACAGAAAGACGATAATAAAATGAAACGTTATCTCAAAAATTATATTTTAACAGTAGACAAAGTAGAGGAGGCTATATACGATTGTCTTAGACGCAAATGGAAACGCACCGACGTGTCCTACTTCTTAGCCGCATACTACGAATGTGATGGTAAAAACATCCATGAGAGAGCAAAAATATGCAAGGAATATGCTAAGTCGAAAGAGACGAGATATAAACTATATGAAGCTATATCGAAAGCTGCTTATTCGATGTACCAGGAGATCGAGAATAGAGACATTGTTCTCAATCCAATTGTTTATCAGATGCGGTATGATCGAACCTCCGAAAAAATAAGGGAAATCGGAATATCCACAATTAAGCAACAGGTCTATGACTATTTGATTGTAAATGCATGTAAAAAGATGTTTATGGCTAAAATAGGATATTTTCAGTGTGCATCAATACCCAAACGTGGGCAGATTTTCGGTAAGAAAAAAATAGAGCGATGGATCAGAAAAGATTACAAAAATAGTAGATACTATTATAAGTGTGATATCAAAAAATATTATCCTAGTGTCAATATTAAGAATTTGGAAAAGTTTCTTCACAGAGACATCAAATGTGATGATATTCTTTATGTTATCCATTTCTTACTTGGGACATACAAAGGCGGCCTATGCATTGGATCATATTTATCACAATATTTAGCAAATTACTATATATCCTACGCCTATCATCATGTTACAGAAAACTCATTTTCGACCAGAACAAAGAAAAATGGTAAAAAAGTCAGACTGAATAATGCCACCCATGTTTTGTTCTATATGGATGACATCATTATATTCAGCGGGAGTGTAAAACGGCTGGAAAGAGCAGTTAAAGATTTTAGGAGATATATAACGGACGTGCTATTTTTGACAATAAAAGAAAATGATGGGATATTCCGAACAAGGATGGCAAAAGTTGATATGATGGGATACTGTGTTTCAATCAAAAACACGATTATCCGACCACGTATCTTTAAGAAAATTCGTAGGTTATTTTTGCGAGTAAAGGGAAGAACCGAAAATTTATCGCTGCATATTTCGCGTAGAATATTATCCCATTATGGTTGGCTTAAACATAGCGACCTATATCCGTTCTGTAAACGTTTTAAAATAAAGACAATCGTTGGCCGAGCAAAGAAGGTGGTTAGCTATTATGACAAACGCAGCATTCTCGGAGAAACCGGATAAATATAGTTACTTTAAACTTGCTGACGGATCTGCTGATATTTTCATCAGGATTTTCGATCACGAAGAAACAAATGACGATGGAGAAGTTTCTTATATCTGTAAAGTAAATGAGTTCAGAACAAAGCAGAGCGTTATTACTGAGGAGATGATTGCAGCAGATCCCGAAAAATATCTTGACTATACACCGCCAGGAGCCATCACAGAAATGGAAAGACTCGAAGCGGTTGAGTCGGCATTACTTGAATTGATGGGGGTTGGACATGATTAAATTTTTGGCAATACAGATCTCTCTCGGAGTTATCACTCTTGATGATATTCCGGAGAGACTGAAAGAAAAAGTCACAGAATATCTGCAGACACATGACATGATCTGATGACGCGATTTCTACATCTCCTTTTATGAAATGAAAACAACATATAAGAAGGAGGACTTGGTATGAACAAAAATTTCAAAGAATTAAGGAAAGCAGCATTTGCAGTCGGATTCGGATTTACTATTGGAAAGGCCATGGCTGATTGGGTAGTCATATTTGTTACACCACTTATGATGGCTCCAATTGAAATGGCTGCCGATAACGGAAGCGAAACGGCACGACGAATACTTGATGCTGGCGGGATTAAGTATGAGAAAGAAAGTTCATCAGCAAACAAGGATCAAGTTAAAATGGGTTTTCAGTGTAAATAAGCAAATTGGGCTCTAAGATCACTTAGGGTCCTTTTCATTTTCCTATGGGTATCTAATCGTTAATCATGACAATTGGGTTAAATAAGGAGTGTGCATTATGAATACTAATTCAAAGAGAAAAGAATATGTAGAAATGCAGAGAAGGCATCAGGAAGAAATAAATAATTTTCCAATCTCTTTTGCTTTTAGCAAAGATCAAGTCTATGGTGCGCTTAAGAAAATTGGGGCAAGTAGTCTTAAAGAATGTGTAACCGTATTCGGAACTGGCGATATTGTTAAGAAAAAAGATAAAACTGATCTGGTAAACATGCTGATCGGATTTACTGAAGAGCTTCATGAAAAAATGAAAAATGACAAAGAATTTGCTGAAGCCGCCTTTGAGTACGAAATGGACAACCATGAATATGCTATCAACTTGGATGGAGACGAAGATGTTTTAGATTCCTTAGTATTAACCAGAGAAGAGCTCAAAGAATTTGGACTTGAAGAAGCTTATCAGAATGCTCGTAGGAAACATATGAAACGCGCTGGAGAGGAATGGGGAATCATCTAAATCGCGAAAAATACGCTTCCTTTTATAGAAAAATAAAGGAGGATGCATTTATGAAAATTATTAGATCTATCATGAATCTGATCGTAGTTTTCGTACTTGGGCTCGAAGTCGGAAGTTTTGGGGTATGGTATTTGACCATGTCTGTATTATCACCGCGTCGGGACTAAAAGAACGATAGACCTATGATCATCATGAATATGCTAAACGATGCATAATAGTATCAGATATTAAATCGACAAGAGGCTTGATAGAAATGTTAGGCCTCTTCGTTTTTCGAAAGGAGAGATCTGTGAAAATAGTATATATCGATGATTTTAGCAAAGATTTGAGTGATAAAAAAGTTATATTTTATATCGGATGTGTTGATTATGAAATGTTATATGAAAAATTGTCTAAAGATGGAGTAATTGGAAAGTATGGAAAAGGGATCTATTTTCAAGATATTTTGGACAACAACCTCATGTTCATCCAATCAGGGAAAATCAGCGATGTCGATATGAATTATGCCGGATTAGATAACAGTTTTTCAACACTAATGGAAGACGGATATATGATTGTGGCGCTATATTATAATCCGATTAAGCAAGTATACTTTATTCCACTTCACGATTACGACTTTTCTTTGGAAGGAGACGATATGTGTTATGAAAATTCCAGCAATAAATTGGATTCCATTTAATTCGGATGATCCGCCAACAGATTTACATGATACTGATCATCTGATATTTTTACGAGAAGATAATTGGAGCAACGGTAAAACATGGGAATACCATGTAGATGTTGCAAGTCCGTATGGTAATTATATCGATGATTTCTGGAATACCACAAATGATTGGATCGAGGGCAACAATATTGTCCAAGTATTAGCTTATGCTGAATTACCATATGGGTTAAAAGAAGAAGACTTGATTGAGAAATTGGAGGAGGTAACATGAAGAAAATTCCAACATTATTTGAGAGAGTTTACGAAGGACATAAAATTGTTGATATTAAGAATGTTATCACACCTGGTTGTGAAGAAGCACTTGCCAGAGGAATCCCAACGGTAAAATATGACGGTTCTTGTTGCGCTATTATTAATGGTCAGTTCTATAAAAGATGCGACTGTAAAAAAGGGAAAATTCCTCCAAAAGGGGCTATTGCCTGCTGTGATCCAGATCCGATTACCGGACACTGGCCGCATTGGGTTAAAGTAGACGAAAATAATCCATCAGATAAGTGGTTCATTGAGGCATACAATAATAGTGTAAAAGATGGCGCTAAACTTGTTGATGAAACATGTGAAGCGGTCGGACCACATTTTCAGGGAAATCCTTACAATATCAGCTATGATATTTTAATCTCTCACGGGATGCATATTATTACCAATCTATACTTAACATCAAATGCTCATGCTTCCTTTGAAAAAATTCGTAAATATCTGAGTAATAACCCGATCGAAGGAATTGTATTTTGGCTAGACGGAGAACCTATCTGTAAAATTAAAAGAACGGACTTTGGTTTTGAATGGCCTATTCGATCAACAGAATGGAGAGATGGGCATGAATATATTTGACGAATGGACAGAAGTTTCTGATGGGATTTACAGATCTAAAGAGTATAGCGACATTATATATGAGCTTTTGATTCTGAATTGGAAAAAATCGACCGATATTTTGAGCGCGAATTGTGCTTTATATTTCAGAAACATTGACCCATGGAAAGACAAAAATAGTCATGTATGCAGGACTTGTCTTGAACGATCAGCTCCATTGGCTGCCTGCCTCGAACTTGTCAAAGAGCATTCAGAAGCATGTAAACGTTTAAAGAATTTTGTCATCCATAGAAACAATACATCTGAAAAACCGACACGATGCTCAATTTGTGCCAACTGCGGCATGGAAGAGGTGCACTATGACGACGATTACTACGATGAGCCGTTCTGTGAATTAGGCAAATCCATTTTTGACTACTATGGATATTTTGACCAGCATTGTAAGGAGTTTAAACTGAAATGAGATCTAACCTGATTAAACGAAAGCATAAGCATCAGTGGAGGATAACGCAAGTTTCAAATGTCATTCAGCTCGATGACTTTGGCTACCCATTGCGATTGTGCATTGAAAAGTGCGATATTTGCGAACAATCAAAACAGGTATGGTTGGACGTGGGTGAAGAAGCTCTGAAAGAATTGGAGACTGGTGAATCTGTGCTGTGCGAATGGCGGAAGATATGCGAGGAGTAATAAAGTGCGGTATCACAATATAACAAAAGACGATATGCTCAATGGAGATGGATTGCGTGTAGTGTTATGGGTATCAGGCTGTTCACATCACTGCCCTGGATGCCAAAATCCAATTACATGGGATCGCAGTGATGGATTGATATTTGACGGAAACGCGTTAAATGAGATCGATGATCAGCTTGAGAAGAAATATATATCTGGAATAACGCTTAGTGGTGGAGATCCATTATTTGAAGGGAACCGACGAGATATATTGGTTTTGTGTAAATATATCAGAGAACTGTTTCCTAATAAGAATATATGGCTTTATACCGGTTACACTTACGAAGAGGTATCGGATCTTGAAATCATGGATTACATTGATATTTTAGTCGATGGACCATATGTTGAAAAGCTTCGCGATACCTCTTTGAAATGGCGTGGCAGTTCGAACCAGAGAGTTATTGACATAAAAGAAACCCATAAAATTGGACGAGTAGTTTTGTGGTGTGATTGAATTGACCAGATACGAGAGGAGAAAAATAAAGTATTATGGGACGTGCTGAGAGAAGAAAAATCGAGAGAACAGAGCGTATTGAAAATCGTAAAAATAAGCTCCTGGTAACCAGAAAAGATTTGAAAGATATGAGAATGTCAGTGTCACGGGATAATGTCAAAGTTCTTATGGCCTGCTTTGCCCTTGCCGAGCATAGGTTATACGGGTATGGAAGAAAGCGTTGTATCAGAACACTCAATTACGTGGACGAGATGATGGGCGACATTCTTGACGGTACAAGCTCCTTTGATGACTATGTTAACGAATTGCGAGATGACGTAGGAGTCGTCATTAAATACTGATTCGCGTAAAATACATAGCTTATTATGAAACAAAATTATGTTGCATAACGAAAGGAGAATATTATGGATTTTAAGAAAGGCGACAAATCATTATTTGTTCCAACAATGGCAATCCTTGCTGGAGTATTGGTGATTGAGAACATTGCCAAAGCAATCTGTGAAACGGTCGAAAAAGTGCATAAGTAGTTTCAAAAGAGGAGGCTCTGACTTTAGTGGTCAGGCTTCTTCTTTTTGTTTTATCAAATCATTTGAAGGAGAAAAACTATGACGACAAGAGTAGAAACATGGCAGGGACACAATATTAGATTCGTTCTGAAAAATGATGAATGGTGGGCAATTCTCAGTGATGTTTGTAAAGCGCTTGGAATTGATCCAATGGCTGCATTTATGAAACTCGATGAAGCCACTATCGATCAGGCAGAGAATCTAATTCCAAGCGTTGATGAGTATTTAGACATTGTAAATGAAGTCGGAATTTACGAACTGATGTTTCTGAGCAATCTCTCTGATGCGAATAGAATGCGTTTCTGGACAGGAACGGTTCTTAAAAGATTGCGTAATCGGATCGGGCTTTCAGAGTACGAAGTAATGCGGATGATGGATGACGATATTCAGGAAGAAATCGACAATCTTCTCGATGATATTTTCTACGACGAAGAGACAGGAAAAACCATGATAAGTGTCACAGTAGCCGGAGGTGACGTCGAACAGGTCCCAATCGAAGATATCTTGTAAAGGAGAAACAGGGCAAAATTTGAGCGTACAATATCGACAGAAAACAGAAACAAATTTTTTATATCCGTATCAGTTGGATGCAGTCAATCAATTAAAAAATGGTTGCATACTATGTGGAGCGGTCGGATCTGGAAAATCTCGAACCGCTCTTTTTTGGTATTTCAAAGAGAACGGAGGCTGGATTGATAAAGATGGATATTCTCCGATGAGAAGTCCGAAAGATTTATATATCATAACAACTGCGAAAAAGAGGGATTCAAAAGAATGGCTTGGCGAATTAGTTCCATTTTTGTTATATCCAGGCGATGACGGTAAAACAAGATTTGGGAACAAGATTGTCGTAGATTCATGGAATAATATCGGCAAATACGTAGATGCTGAAGATTCATATTTTTTGTTGGATGAGCAGCGTCTCGTTTCATATGGAGCATGGACCAAATCATTTTTGACGATAGCTAAGTCAAATAAATGGATTTTGCTCAGTGGAACACCAGGCGATTCATATGTCGAGTATTTACCAGTATTTTTGGGAAATGGATTCTTTAAAAATAAGACAGAGTTCAATCGGGAGCACGTAATATTTTCGAGATACACGAAGTATCCCAAAATTGATCGTTATGTAAATACAACAAGACTGGACCGGCTTAGAGATAGAATACTTGTGAATATGGATTATACACATGATATTGTCAAACACAACGAGGATATTTATTGTAGTTATGATATTCAGCAGTATAAGTTTGTTATACGAAATCGGAAAAATATCTACAAAGAGAATGAGCCAATCCAAAATGCTGGAGAAATGTGTAACGTGCTTAGACGAATTGTAAATAGCGATGAGACACGCCAGATCAAACTTCTTGAGATTCTCGAGAGTCATCCACGAGCAATTATATTTTACAATTACGATTACGAAAGAGAAATACTATTGAACCTTGGGTATGAATATGGGACAGAAATAGCCGAGTGGAATGGACATGCTCATCAGCCAGTACCGGAAGGAAATAAGTGGGTTTATATTTGCCAGTATAATTCTGCAAGCGAAGGGTGGAATTGTATACGAACAAATTGCGTTATCTTTTATAGTCAAAATTATTCGTATAAAATGATGACACAGGCTGCCGGGCGCGTTGATAGACTAAACACGCCTTATGATGAACTTTATTACTATTATCTTAAATCAAGATCCGGTATTGATTTAGCAGTATCGAGAGCTTTGGCAGATAAGAAAAAATTTAATGAAGGGAGATTTGTTGGATGGAACAAATCACAGGTATCTTATAATGTGGCAAAGAAAGAAAATAGGCAAGCTGCATAAAGAATATTATGTAAGTGATTCTTATGGAAATACTGATAAGGTCATGGTTCGGAAAATTAATGAACTTATTGGCACAATTAACGAATTAACAAAACGCATTGATATTTTGGAAGGGAGAAAATAGGCATGGACCTGATTGGAATTGTGCTCGTTATGTTAATTTATCTGACAATTGGAAACATGGTCGAAACTTGGTCAAAACCGGACAACGCTAAATATTCATTTGAAATTGTTTTGTTTTGGCCGATATTGGTTATTATGTTCATAATATACGAAATCCACTGCAAGAGAAAATAATCATTGATGGATGGAGGTATCATATGAGAAATATAAAAATATTGGAAATGCTAAACGACAACAAAATTGAAGAACTTAAGACAGAACTAAGAGATGAAATTTATACGGATTCGTTAAAAGAAATTCCGACAGCTAAAAAGCGATATATAGCCATGAAGAAATATTTCTCATATACAAATGAAACAAGAGAGATATTACAAAAGCCATGCAAAGTTATTGTTAATGGCATTGATTATACATGCTTTACAAATGCTAAGACACTTGCGTTGACTACAGAAAATACTGGAGAAATAGAGCTTTTGGATAAAACCAAAATAACGTATCCGGATATAAATAAATTGATCACATTCGCCGGTATCAAAAGAAAAATCAATTTCTCAAAAAAATTCGCCATTGCCAAGTCAAGAGGTTATATTCCATTAAAGCGAGATATTACCAATTCGAAACTTTCTTATTTACTGGAATACGATGGATCGTATTATAATCTTACGCTCGTTGATATAACATATCGCATCATTGAGGATTGCGATACAGCATTGACGTATCATTTGGAAGGTCCGAGAAATCCAATAACGATTCAAACTGGTGTTGGCATTTGCATGATAATGCCATGTATCATACCATGTGACGATCAACGTTTAGGAACAAATCAGATTATTTCATTTGATCAATCGTTCGCGTTCGCGTAAAAAACATAGGCCTTTATGAGAAAGATTCATATTTTAAGGAGGTATTAAAAATGGAAGACGGATTTAAAAAGGGATTTGGTTTCATGTTAGGAGCTTATGCTGCGGCATTTGTATCATTTATGGCAGAAAAAGTTATTGTGGCCACAGTCCTGAAAGACAAAAACACTTCTGAAAAAGAAGAATCTAAAACGGAGGAGGAGTCCTAAGGGGCTTCTTCTTCTTTTTGTTTTGAGAAAGGAGATGTCATGGAAGAGGATACATATAAAGAAGTTTATTTTGACCAGTATTGTAAGAAATGCAAGTATGAAGATACATTAGAATCAGATGATCCGTGTTTTGATTGTCTTGATAATGTGGTCAATTTATATTCGCACAGACCAGTGAACTTTAAAGAAAGAGAGAAATAAGATGAGTAGAGATCTTGAAAAATGTGTACTTGTGAGCTACGTGAACGGTGAAAACGGTGATAATCCGATTCTTATCGTTGGTGAGCAGAAAAAACAAGGTGATATCACTATTTTGAATGCAATACAAGGCTCAGAAGCAACTGAAATATTTAAAAAGTTAACAATTCCGAAAGGAGTGCTGAAATGATGCTTCAATTACTTCTCAAATATTTCGGTCTTTTTATTTTTGGACTTGGACTATCTATGATCACAGGAGGCGTTGACGGTATATATTGTATGATTTTTATAGGACTAACGCTATTCATAGAATTTGGTAAAGAAGACAGTATAACAATAGAATGGGAGGATGAAGATGATCGAGATTCTCGAAGCCGGAACAAAGAAAAAAGTGAGATGTAACAACTGCGGTGCTTTGTTGAGTTATGAAAAATCAGATGTTAAAAATGAAACAGTTAAAACTATGATGCCATTGGGAGATGGGCGTAAATTGATAAAAGACTATATTATATGCCCGCAGTGTAAAGAGAATATCTATCTAACAAGTTTAAGATAATGGAGGATGAAGATGATTAAAATTATCGAGACAGGGAAAATAAGAGAGGCCAGATGTAAAAGTTGCGGTGCCCTACTACAGTACGACATATCGGATATTCGTGAAGGATCTGTTGGCTGGGAGTATCATGGAACTGGTCCAATACGCAAAATTATAAGAAGGTATATTGTTTGCCCACAATGCAAATGTTTGGTATTCGTATGAATTAAGCAGTTAGGAGAAAGCGATGGTTAAAATTATCGAAAATGTTAAAACAAGGACCGTCCCATGCAATCATTGTCATGCACTTCTGAGCTATGAGGTGTCAGATATTCAAAAAAAAAAATCCACTGGTCGGATGTATGTATCAGATATTCCAGTAGGCACTATCATGACGGATTACATCACATGCCCGCAGTGTAAAACATCTATTTATATTTGAGAGAGAGAGGAAACCAATATGCAAAATTTAATCGAAAATGCCGTAGTATACGGCCTTGAAAACAGTGTGAGAGTATCGAAATATCCAATGCAGGTTGACATTTCGAAATGCACCGACGAGATAACAAACAAAACAAGAATTCTTGCTGGAGCTCCTAGAGGATCTGGGCATGATAATTTTCTTAAAGGAATCGTGGTCCAGTTCGATTTAACATTTACAGTGAAGGCATGGACAGAAGCAGAGCGTTATCATTGGTTTGATATTGTTTCAAGTCAATCAACAATGCATCGCATTAGTAAAATGAATATTGATAATTGCTGTTGCTCATATGTGACAGAAAAAACGAAGAAGTATGTGAAAGAACTTCAACAGAACTATTTAGACGATCCCACACCAGAGAATTATTTATTGCTACTATACAATGCCCCAACCGGCATCATGCTTACTGCCGGAATAAGTACAAACTATCTTCAGCTTAAGACGATCTATGGACAGAGACGCAATCACGTACTGCCAGAATGGCGATGGTTCTGTTCTTGGATTAAAAGCTTGCCATACTCCTGGATGATTACCGGAAAGGATTATGACGGCGATGAAGATTACAGGATATGGCCTCGTGGAAGATCTGGAAGATCTGGAAGATATACATGGGAGGATTGATATTTATGAGAACATATATGTCATTGCCGTCCGGAACATATAATATTACTCTTACAAAAGATGAATTTGAAACTCTCGTCAAGTCGAGTCACATTAATTGTAATATTGGTAATACTCCATGCAAAACGGGGCGTACTGTCTGGAACGAGGATCGGAAAGATTTTGAAACACTGGATAAAAAGGAGGTTTATAATAATTTACAATTCAATTTTTGTGAACCAGTAGCAGATGTGCCAATAGGCGATTATCCAGTACAGTTTCTAACAATTAGTGTGGAGGATTGATATTTATTAGAACATATCAGTTTAATTATGACCGAAAAATTGACGGCTATGGTGAAATTCAGTTTTGTGCCGAGAACTATCGTGAGGCTAAACGGTTGTTCGAAGACTGGGCAGCGGAGAATGGATATTCAATTCGTGAATACAAAATGACCGTTGTCTATAACAAAGAAGATGCCGATGAATATGAAAATATTTACGCGCTATAAGAAAGGAGAATGAACTGATGATTTTTGTAATAATATTACCGATAATTATCGGGTTCGGATTTTCGATTTATATGCATAGACAAGATGATCTGGATTCGCTGGCATTTACAGGGGTGGTTCTGTTTGGCATTGCATTTATAATTGCGGCAGTCTGCAGTATCGGTCTTGCCTGGAATGTAACATCTGGAAATCATATTCCAGAAATGATCTCGATGTATGAAGAGGAAAACAACCAAATTGAGAGCCAGATTGGTGAATTAGTGAATAAGTATATGGAATACGAGGGAAGTACGTTTAAGGATCTCAAAAATGAAGATTCGGTAGCGCTTGTTTCACTATATCCAGAGTTGAAATCAGATGCGTTGGTTGAGAAACAGATCGAGGTATACATCGAAAATAATAAGAAGATAAAAAATTTGAAGAAGAAGCAGATCGAACTATTGACATATAAGTGGTGGCTTTACTTTGGAAAGTAGGTAATAAAGACATGGATGTGTTATGGATTATTCTGATTGTCGTAGAACTGTGTATGGGGATAAGAACGTATATCAAGGCAGAAGATAAGTTAGATAAAATACTTGCCTTTGAAATGCTGATTTTAGCGCAAGGAATGACTATATCTATGAAACTTAAATAAGGAGGGCTAAGCTATATGACTGAAGATGAAAAAGATATTTTTACAGAACAGGTAAAAACGATTCTGTCTGGCTATATAGACAGAAAAGATACAATCAATTACCTTGCAGTGAAAATCAGACAGCTGCACGAAGAAGAGATGAAGAATTCCTGTAATTTATAATTTGAAGAAAAAGAGGTGATTCCATTGCCCCTATTATGTTGTCATGATTGCAAATCCAGACACATTGGGTGTCACATAGATTGTGAAAAATATATTAGAGAAAAGAGAGAGTATGATGTATTGCAATCCAGTATACGAAAAGAAAAAAGCTATGACGGGTATATTGCTGGCCGAAAATTGGAAATAAAACAGGAATATATTAAAAAGTATGGAAAAATATATAAATAAATATGTTAGTGGAGGGATAAATGGATGAGATAGTCTATAGATCGAGCAATAGCTATTTTGCAGATCAATTAAGGCATATCATGGATAAAGAAAATTTATCTATTCGTGATGTGGCTAAAAAATGTGGAATGACAGAAACAAGTATCAGCAGATATTTGTCGGAAGACAGGGCACCGAATGTTAGAGATGCGAACTGGATATTTGAGAGTCTTGGATATAACATATTCATTGCGAAAAAAGAATCAAAAAGAAAAGAAAACCTTCGTAAAAATGGGTCTGGATGCAATGATTATGTTGCATATAAAGCGATAAAGAAGGCAGACTCTGATCGAAATAAAATAAGTTGGCTCATTGATACATTCTATAGAATAGCAAATTATGCCGGTTTTTCAATAGAAGAAAGGATTGTTTTAAGAGATAAGAAAAGCGGAAAAATATATAATTGATATTTTACGCACATAGGTGACAATGAAAGAGATTAATATGATATGGAGGTATTATGCTAAATATTTGGAGACCTTATCCGATTTTTAAGCCAAAGAAAGACGGGTGGTATTTGTGCACATGTAGTGACGGAGCTGGAACATATTATTCACGGGTAATGCTTCTTCATTATACGCAATGGAGCGATACGTGGGTAAATCTTGAGAGAATGCGGGTATTTAGAGGATATAAGGTATATATGTCCTGTCGGGCTCCAATTGACGATAACTTAGTCATGGAAGATAACGAGTGTAAACGTTACGATGTTGTTGCATGGAAAAAAGTACCTAGAAAATGTTTGTGGGCCAAGGAGTATGAAAAATGAGTAGAGAATATGATTTATATTTGAAGAATCATCGAGACAATGTGGCAAAAGGATTTCGTTGGATGGAGGAAAATTTGCCAGAAGTGATTACAAAGGCAAATGAGCAGGAGTATGAAATTCCTGTAGATCTGGAGCATCAGATTGTATTTTCACATGACGCATCTAAAAACAAACCAGATGAGTACGAAGCATATGATGCATATTTTTATGGTGGAAATCGGTCATGGTTGGTTGTTGTACAATACCAATGGGCTTGGTTGCGGCATATTCATCGCAATCCACACCATTGGCAGCATTGGATTCTTATTAACGATGATCCAAACGAAGGCGAGATTACCCTTGATATGCCTTATGAGTATATCATCGAAATGATTTGTGATTGGTGGGCGTTCAGCTGGGCAAAAGAAAATCTTTTTGAAATTTTTAAATGGTATGATGAGCACAAGGCGTACATGAAGCTCAGCGATCGGACAAGAATCGAGGTGGAGGATATTCTCAAAAGAATGAAAGTGAAGCTGGAGAGAGAAAAAGTATTCCTGTAGAGTTTTGTAGGGAGAATGGTATCAGGATCTCGTCATAGAAGAAAAGAACTTTATACAGATATGATTTGCGGTATAGCTGAGATACCAGTAAACTATGTACAGAAAATATTGTGAAATGGAGAAGTAAGTAATGAGTATGTTAGAATGGGCTAAAAATGAGGTAGCTATTGCAAGTAAAAGAGAAAGAGGAGATAAGCCTGAGAGTGAGTGGGATTATGGTTGTGCTTGCTATAACAGTGCTATGAAAGCTTTTAAAAGCCTCTTAGGTGATGATCATAGCGGTCTGAGTATTGGAATTACTAAGAATATCCTTAACCGCTTGATTGATAGAAAGCCTCTTACTCCTATTGAGGATACAGAGGAGGTATGGGGAGAGCCACGTATTGATAGCCGAGACAAAAGTAAACGGTATCAGTGTAAGAGAATGAGTAGTCTATTCAAGAGAGTTGCTCAGGATGGATCAGTAACTTACAGTGATATTGATAGATATTACTGTACAAATGAGGAGAACCCTCATGTAAGCTGGCACAATGGTTTTGTAGCAAAGATTTATAATGAGATGTATCCGCTCACTCTTCCTTATATGCCTAACAGTAGACCGGATGTTATCGTATGTGATGAACTTTTGACAGACCGGAAAAATGGAGATTATGATACCTTAGCTATTTTATACATCAAGAAAGCAGACGGGGAAAGAGTTGAGGTAAATAGATACTTTAAAGAGAGTGAGGTATCATTTGCAGAGATTTCTCCAGAGGAATATAAAGAGAGACAGAGATTACATGAGGAGCGGATCAAGAGTGAAGATGAAAGCAAAGCTGGAAGAAAATAATAGTGGTTACTCCGCGAAATAAACATTCCCCTTTATAGAAATATATTTAGGAGGAAATGACAATGAAGATCAGAAGATTATTCAAGAAAAGAAAATGGGAGCTTACTTACTACAGAGGTCTTAATGATAAGGGTCATATAATCAGTAAGGAAGGAAACTATTTTCAGTTTATGATCGCTGTATTCAAGATCATGTTGAACTGAATAAGTAGTTTTGAAGAGGGTCTGAACCTACAAAGGTTTTGGCTCTCTTTTCTTTTTAGATTTTATGTAATACAGAAAAGAGGTGACGATATTTTTGGCTAAAAGAGGAAGACCGGCGACGAATAATCCCAGAATTGTTAATTGCCGGGTTCGGATGACTAAGGAGGAGGCTGAGAGGTTAGAAGATCTTAGACGTGCAACAGGAATGAATACCTCGGATACTGTGCGGACAGCGATGGAGTATATGCACGATTCGATTATGAAAGGAGATAAAAATGAATCTGAGACAGAAATTGAAAAAAGCAAAAAGGGAACTTGAATTTTATAAAAATTTTATGCCAACAAGTAATAATACGCTGATCGTACACCCAGAACATATTCGGTGTGAAAATCTTAGATCAGTTATTACTATGCGACGTAATGATCCCCGTGTTTTATATTATCCAGAAAGTATTCAAGATGACCTCATCCAGGATCTCATACCAAAATTGAGGGATTATACAACATTTACAGCTATTGATAATCGAAAATCTGAGCATTTTCCAAGTAACTCCATAACGTTTATGGCTGATGTTATAGTTGGAAAAAGGATGGAGGAGTAGATTATCCAAGATAAAATTGCATAGAGAGGAGAAATGTAAATAATGAATTTAAAAGATGCTTTGATAAAAGCTGGATTACAGGTTGGAGATGATCCTGTCAATAGAAAAGAGTTTGATTCTGTTCAAGATGTAAGTCTTCCGTACTATCTGGATAAGGATATATTTAGTCACTTAGACATTTTCCAGGATGTAAAGTTCTTCGAGGCTCACAGGCAGCCTTTAACAATGGAATGGATGAAAAATCATGGTATGACTCCAATGGAAAAAGATAGGATTTATGACTGGGTAACCCGTCATATGGACAAGTGCTATCGGGTAAGCAGTTATGATACCGATGGTAAGAGAATAGGAGTAATGTATGGTCACTGCTGCTTCTTTGTAAGTATTCTATGGGACGCTAGAACGAAGCGGTTTTCACTCACCCATGGTTCTGACGGTGTACATTCTAAGTTCTATAAGTATGTAGAAAACCATAAGTATACAGAATTTCTGGACGAATGGCTTAAGGAGACTCCGTGGATTCCTGTGTTAGTAGACGAAGCGGTTTCGTGCGATGGGGTATTTCTGAACTTTGAGCGAAGAGATTGCTACTGGTCTTATGGTTGCAGTATCTTAGAGTCTAAAAGAAAAACTGTTAAGAACGGTTTAGAGGACTTAGAGAAGTTGGGCGGTACTGTAGAGCCAGGTAAGAAATATGTCGTTCGTGCTAAAATTAGTCTTGGTGGAAGACGTACATGTATGATCAGGGAGTGGATTCCGAAAAAGTCTTATCACTATAACAGGGAGGACTAGAGATATGAAAGAAATAAATACCTTTGCAGAATTTACTGGTAAAATCGCAAGAAAATGTTTTGAGTATGGGCTTGGCGTAACATTCGAGACAAAACCGGGACTAATTAAAAGATTTTATATTAGCGTATTCAGTGAGCACTATAGGGAAGAGCATGTGATAGATATCGTTCCATTAAAATATACATTAAGCAGATTTAAAGACACATACACTGATGATATTTTAAAGATTGTCGATGCTGTTTGGCAGAAAGAAAAAGCATATATTCAATGGAGAGTTGATCGTATGCTGGATGGGAAACCCTGTGAATTTGAAGATTATGAGGAGGTATTCAAATGAAAAAGAAAGAACTGAAGAAAAAAATGAGACATACAGAAGATGCATTGAAGATAATGTATTCAGCATATCTTGAGCTTAGAAAAGCTACTGTACTCATGCAAAATGGGAATGATATAACAATGAATAAATGGATTGCGAATACTAAGAAGACTTTCGATGCGGCGAGTCTTTTGTCAAAAGAACAGAGGAAACGTTTGGGATTTCCTAATTTTATTGTTTTACAAGATGATTTTGCTAAAGAGGAGAATTGATATTTATGTTGGCTAAAATCACATTTATCATGTTTATTATCTATCTTATCGTAGTTTGGATTGGAAAGTTTTATTATAAATTTATTCTCAATACTATGGACAAGATCAGATTTAGATGCAAAAACTATACAAAATTGGAAAATATTTATTTGCCTATAGCCGGTGTAATCATTGTTATATTCAGAGGACTTTTGCTCTTTGATGTTATTTACATACTGTATAGATTGATATTTTAACCTAATAGAAAGGGGATAACATTATGAATAAAAATTTTGATGAAATCAAAGATAGACTTAGTATTCGTATGATTAATTTTCAGAGAACAAATTTCGAAGATGGAAAAGATTACGTTGTCGGAACTCATGGAGATTTCTCGTTTTATTATGTGTTATTATCTCCTGACGATGCCGACGAAACAGTGTTGACATATGCGATGCTTTATGAATGGGGTATTTCACAGAAAATTCTTCATTCAGCGGCAATTGAGTCAGATCGTAATCATGGGGCGCACGTAACTGCTCTAACATATGGGGAAGATGCTTCAAGTTTATATATGCTTACATATGAGAATGAAGCGTATGGGGCAAGTCTGATTCTTGATATAGAAATCCGAAAAGCTATTTGGCAGCATCTTGGAAGAAATTATTTCGTTATGCCTTCATCGATCCATGAGGTAATAATAGCACCGGATTACAATATTCTCGAGTCGGAATGTTTATTTGAACTTGTTAAAGTATACAATTTAGATAGATCTATTGTAAAAGAGGATGATATTCTTTCATATGAAGTCCAGTGGTGCACCGAAACCGGATTAATGATTAATGCCAGGGCGAAAGAAGAATTTTTAAATATCGTGGAAACGGTAAATGAGTTAAAGGAGAAGAATGCTCTAATGAGACTATATAACATAAAGCTTACTGACATCGATAGATGGTATACAAGAGACTCGGAGGAATCAAATGTTATCTAATACTGAAATTTCAAAAATAAAACATGCAATCGAAACACACGATCTTTCAGATGAAGATTATGAGTTATTAGATGATATAATTTATGAATATTGCCAGTATAGAAGATGCGGAAGCCCAGAGGATTGCGAGCAACGAAAAGAATGGATGGAGATGTCCTACGAAGATATAAGAAAAAGTTTTAATGAAACACTTGATGCGCTGCGGTCAGAAGTAAGAAATATAAGGCGTGAGTCGCAAATAACAAAAAGAGTGGTAAAGAAAAGCTATAAGTCAAGAAAGTGAGAAAAACATTGAGCATATTCTGAATTTGTATAACTAATCTCGACAAAACACAGTCTTGTATTTATGGATTTTTGAGACGTATTTGTCAGACCATTTGATATGTTTATTGAAAAGTCGATCATAAAAAATATCCAAATATTAAACGTAAATGCCGGTTTGAATTAGTTGACAAAATCTCATAATAATCTCAATGTTGCATAAAAAATAAAACTGGAGGAAATGAAAATGAAGATTAAATTATTTACACATACAGATCTCGATGGTGTAGGATGCGCTGTTCTTGCGTATTTGACATTCGGGTATAAAAATGTTGATGTTGAATTTTGCTCATATAATGATATTAATCAGAAAGTGCTCAAATTTATTATGAGCCGTAGTTTATCCAATTCAGCATATTATGGCGTCTATATCACTGATCTAAGTGTTAGTGAAGAGGTTGCAAGACAGATAGAAAAACACAAAGATAATATAATGCCTCGATTATTCGATCATCATGCGACTGCACTTTGGCTGAATAAATATGATTGGTGCCAGGTCATGGAGAATACACCGATGTATGGGCATCTTAAAACTTCTGGAACCGAGTTGTTTTACATGTATTTATGCGAATTTTCAATGCTTGACATACATAATATTGATGCTGTGAAAAATATTGGCAAATTTGTCACTATAGTGAGAGATTGGGATACATGGCATTGGAAAGAACTCGGGAATATTGGAAATATCAGCAAAGATATGAATGATCTCTTTTCAATGTATGGGATTGTCGAATTTATCGAATGGATTATTCCTAAAATATCATTGGAAGATGCTGATTTATTTCCAGTATTTGGACTGGAAGAGAAAACAATGCTTGCTCAATTACGAAAAGACATAAATCACTATATTGATAAGAAAAATTCTCAGATTATTAAAAAGGAAGATATATTTGGAAACAGATATGGAGTGGTATTTGCGGAACGATATATCAGTGAACTTGGTAATCGTTTATGTGAACTAAACCCGAAACTTGCGTATATCGCAATCATTGACATTTCCGAAGGCAAGATAAGCTTTCGAACAATTAAAGACAATATTAACCTCGGAGACGAAATTGCTCATGCATATGGTGGAGGCGGACATCCGAAAGCCGCTGGAGCATTACTTAATCCAGATACGGTGGAAGAATTGATAAACAACATATCTGGTAGTCAGTATAAGATTTGAGAAAGGAGATAGATATTTTATGAAGCGAATCATAATAATATTAAGAGACGGAGAGACGATCGTTGGATCACCATATAAAGACAAGTATAATCGTCAACTATTTACGTATCCAAAATCACCAACTCTTAAAGATTTTGCAATGTTAGATGATATGATGGCATTGCATGGCATAGAAACCATTGATATAGCAGAATGGCATATAGAAAAGGTGGAGGAATGAGTTATGTGGGAAAAAGGATCTTTTGAAATTGATGGTTCTAAATTCGTATATGAGGCAAAAGTTTTTAAGACCGGTAGTAAGTATGGAATCAATGATGGAAGAATTTCGAAACTGTGGATCGGATATGATGATAAATTTCTTCCCTGGCATTATTTCGAAAGTTGTATTGTCCGTTATGATCGTGGTTGGGATATAGAGCCGAAAGATGATCTCGCTAGGAAAGCTCTTGAGTATGTTCTGAATTTGTATAACTAATCGCGACAAAAACATACACTCATATGAAATACAATTGATATTCTTGAAAGGAGAACAGCTATGAAATTAGAAGAAATCAAAACATTTGTAGAGGAACATAAGAAAGAGATCCTCATCGGAACCGGAGTGGTTGTTGGAGGTATCGTTTTAGTAGTGACAGGAAAGAAACTGCTGAAGCCTAGAAAAGCAATTATTTCAAAACCATATAAAGACTTACCAAAGCCTAATATGAGTGTTGGAAAACTTGACGATTTCTGGGAAGACAGTTGCGGAAAGATGGCATTAGTTAACGATATTGCAATCAAAGATCTTGGTACTGTAGGACAGGATTTTTTAAAGGTCGATGGATTTACAAATGATACGGGAGTTTCATTACTAATCGGTTTTGTCGATGAAGATTAATTGCATTGGAGAGTCTTGGGAAAATCTGAGGCTCTCCTTTTATATTTGTGGAAAGTATGATACAATAATACCAGTAAAAGGAGGGCTTTATATGAAAAGTAAAAGAGCAATCATTGTATGTTTGGTATTAGGAACAACTATCTGTTTTACAGGATGCCAAGGAACTGAGAAATCAGTATCGACCGATACAACGCACCAAGATAGCAGCGGTGTAATCGAAAACAATAATGATCTATTATCAAATTCAGTAGAAACGAATCAAGAAGAAACGGAATCATCAAGCGAAAGCATAGTCTCAGATTCAAAAGATGTCGTGACTGACACCGATTGGTATGAAGATGATGGATCAAGTATAGCATCTGGAATATATATTGTAGGAGATGATTTGAAAGCTGGAAGCTATACTTTCACGAACAGGGGCGAAGATTCTTCAATGGAAATAATCATTTTTGAGACTATTGATGACTATATGGGATATTATCGCACGAGTCCCAGATCCACAATCGGAGAAGAGGATGATGCTATCCAAGCAAATTCATATTACTGCACATATGTATATCCAGATGAAACATGCTCAGTAAATATTTCGGATGGCAATGTTCTAATTATGGATCAGTCTTATGGATCTTTAACTGGCGAATCGTCTACAGGAAAAGATAAAAATATATTAAATGACGGCGAAATCCTTAAGCCCGGATTATATTCATCGGATCAAATTGAAGAGGGAACTTATATTCTGTCGTATTTAAGAAATGATGACGAACAAGGCAGTAATATAATTCTGTTCGAAAACAACGAGCAATATAAAGAATACAATTCGACAGATAAATCCACCATTGGTGAATATAATGAAGCAATGTGGAAAACAGCTATATATGACACGTATGTTGATGCGAATGAGCCTTGTATTATAAACTTTAAAAAAGATTCGGTTATGCTTGTGGATTATCAGAGCTGTTATATTCAGAAAGTTGATATGGACTGGTCGGAATGAAATTTATAAGAAAACTTAGGCGGAGACTATCTGTATATTTTCTAAAGAGTTCCTGGAGAAAAGAAGACAATGGAGATCAGAAAGGGGCAGATAGATATTTCGCCATTTCAATATGGCTGGCACCATCTGACAATATTTCGAAAGACTTTTTGGAAAATCTTAGGATTCGTACAGCACGTATAACTGAAAATATTGATTGGTATTTAGAGGAGTAGCTCTCAAATGGGTTACTCCTCTTTTATTATCCAATGTTTTTCTTTAAGAGCTTGAAGTGAAATATATTTAGGCTCTTTTCTTTATTTATGGAGGAATAGATATGCATAATTGGTATCTTGATGATCTTCCGCAATATCATTTTGAACGAGAAGATTTTGTAAAAATGTTCCGGGAGGTGTTTACCTCTGATGAAATCTTTGACATTGAAGTCATGTGTCAGGGTATAAAAAACACAGAAAATTTCCTGCTTTATTATGCCCAGGACGAGTTTTATATTATTCATCTTGCTAGTGGTACAATTATTAATTACTACAAACACTTAGGTCGAACCAATACCTGCAATAAGGAAGGATTTACTCTTGAAGATTTGAAAGACTTTCTCCTCCTTCTCAAGGAAGACCTAAAAGACATGTCCGTATAAAATATAGAGAGGAAATAGATATGTTTACACGAGATACTATTCATGAATATTTAGAAAAATATAATCTCGGATCGGTACGGTTTACAAAACTTGCCGGTGTTGGGATAGGATCATTATATAAATATATGAATGGACAATCATTATCCAGAAAAACGGAAGCCAGAATAAGATGTGGTCTGATTATTCTGGAGAAGCATAATCTCGTAGCACCAGAGTATAAGGCTGAATACCCAAATGACTATATTGCATGGAATAATAAGCGCATCAAATATGAAAAAGACTCGCAGAAATATGCGGAGGAGTTCAGAAGATTGTTAAAAGAAGAACTTGAGAAAGAAACCCCAGTCGGCTATATTCTGACAGATCAGGCAAAACCATGCTGCGTTTGTGGGCATATGACAAATAGACTGCAGTACAGCTATGAAAATTATATTTGTAGTGAAAAATGTGAAAAAGTAATGAGTGACATGGTTTATAAGATTGAAAGAAATGCAGTCGTATACTAAATAAAAAATATTTAAAGGAGTGATTGCTATAATGAAAAGTATTGGAAGATCTGAGGTCGAGAAATTAGATGACAGAAATCTTCAGAAAGCTATCATTGGACTAACGGACGAGTTGGTCTTCGTGCATGGATATTCTTCAGAAGATGCTGCAATATTCGTCCGGAGCTGTTATTTATATATTTCTGAGCTTAAGAAAAGAAATCCGAAAGAGCCAATCAAAATTGCCCGATCTGAAAAAGAGTGGGAAGAGATTGCTGAACGATATTTCGCAAGGGATTGTATTATTCCAGCTATTAACTTTCGTGAAATGATGGAAAAACACAATCAAAATAAAGGACTGGAAAATCGCGCGACTATAAGTAAGGAGGATTAGATGGAATGATTGAATGCGCTTTAGGTTTATTATGTGTACTCGGATTTCTGTATGGCGGAAATGATCCAGCTTATCTTATTGCGGCAGGTTTGTTTGCAATCGCAATTAATCTTATTTTAATGAAAAATAAGAAATAGGAGGAGGATTAGAAATGGGAAGATTGAATGATATTGTGAATGGCGATGGCGAGCTAACAAATAAGGAAACAGCAGAGATATTAAAAATACTTCTCGCAGACTATTACCTTATTAATCCGGATGCTGGAACTATTATTTATACGCTTGCGATAAAGAAGGCAATAAAGGCACTCGAACATGCCGAGAACAATGAAACTGAATCTGTATACGATATGGCGCATGAAATCGGTGATCCATATTATGCGGATTCACCGATGAGCGTTACCGGAGCTAAGGTCGTAGATGAATATTTGTATATTAAAGGTTACGACGGAGGTTTTCCCTCATTAGAAGGATACCTCAAAGTCGATCTAAAAACCAGAAAAATTGTGAAAGAATATGGAGCATGGAATTCTCCAGTGTCTATCGAAAATGGGGTGTATGAATGATGAGAAGGCTTGTTGTTTTCATTATCCAGATCTATGAAAACATACGTTGAAAGATACATAGGATATTTAAGATACATAGCCATAGTAAAGAATTGCATATGCTTTATAAGAATAATAAAGGGAAAGGAAATAGAAATGAAGAAAAATAGAATCGTGTTATTTTGCGTAATCGGACTTGTTATTGGAATGCTGATTGGATGTGGAACTGGTGTTTATGCCAATTCGTTCTATTTCAGAGAAAATGATAGTCAGGGAATGTGGAGAATCGGGATGACAAATAAACTTGCCGACTATGTTGATGAGCAGACCGGTGTGCACTATTTACTCGTATATGACGAAAATTCATTAAACAGTCTTTGTCCGAGATACAATGCCGATGGGACTTTAATGGTGGAGGAGAAATAGCATGTTTGATAAATCAAAGCGGAAAAAGTTTGACGAGGCAACTGTCGGAGATCTTATAAAATTCTTAGAAAATCTTCCTAAGAAAACAAGAGTATTATTTCAGGGAGATTCCGAATGGTATATTCACATGGAAGAGGACATGTCTGCGATTTCTTTTGATGATAATGATTTGGACTATTTCTACCGTTACCATGAAGATAGACGGAGGTGATAATGTTGAGTCATATAGGCGTTAATAATAATCTTTATCAGCCAAGTAAATCTTGTCTATTTTGCAAATATTGGATGCCTGCCACCAAACGTGGTTATATTGGAGGACATTGTAGATCAGGCTATTGCAGGAAAAATGAAAATAAGAAAGGACAGAAGAAAAGAAATGGATATTTCTAATAAAGCATCTGATGCTGACTATATTCGTGAGGTTGAAAAAACTATCAATGATATACAGATGTCGGTCACCGAAACACTTGATGAATTTATATTTCAAACTATAGACGAGTTCATCCGTAGTAATTTCTATACGGTTGTCAGCAAAGAAGAGCTTGTACAAGCTATTCGACTAATACAAATGATTAGACAGCATGGACAGGATATTACTGAAAAATTGGTTACTGCTGAAGAAAACAGTGCTATATTTCGTCGCGGATATTCTGAGGGATATAGAGCGGGTATTGAAAAGGAACACGCGTTATTCGAAAAAGCTCGAATGGAGGAAACAAATTATGTATTATGAAGGAGACGAGATTAGATTCAGAGGACAGTATGCCATTATCTTAGAGGTGTACGAGGATACAGAAGAATATCTGATAGAGATGGAGGATACCGGAGAGCAATCTATAATATCAGAGAAAGACATTGAATAGGGCCTTGAATAAAGGCTCTTTTGTTTTGTAACCATTGATATTGGTTGCTGAAATACAGTCGTGATATTTTTCATGTTAGTTATGTCTGGAATAACGAAAAGAATGAATGAAAAAGGCGATAAAACAACGCGAAAAGAACATAATAAAGGAATTCTAATGGAGGAAAATATACATGAAGAAAAAATTAGTAGCAGGATTTTTAGTAGTGTCTATTCTTACAATTTGTTTCACAGGTTGTGAAGGGTTGAATAGCGAAGTAAACGATCTCAATGGTTCTATCACTGGTAATACATATAATGCTTCATTTTATACGAATGAAGGCGAAAAATTCATGGATATGAGTGGGCAGAAAATTGACTTGGACTCAAATGTTATAAAAGAAGAAACGTATTCAGACGGCAGTGGGGGCTATACGAAAAAATTATCCAGCGTAGTTACGGTTACAATTGATGGTAAGGAAGTGGAGAACTGCGGTACTACAATGATCTTTGCGGAAAAGGGATTAAATCCTGATGTGGATTTTCAAAGTCCAGAAGTAATTAATAGTAAAACTGATGGTAGTCTTGGAGAGAATGTTATTATTGCAAGCGTTGTCAATAGATTTAAGAATTATTTCGGTAAGGCTCGTGTAGTCGTCATCCAGTCTCAGCTTGGTGATCCGATTTGCGCTTATTCTGGTGATAGTGTGTATTATGAGGTATGCGAAGATCTGCCGAAAACGACAAAATTAATGATTGACGGAAAAGCACTTTATATTCATAGAGCTAACTTTCAGATTATTGACAAAGAATTATTGGACTAATAGCAAAAATATACCGAAATTGTATAGCTTGCCGTTCTGTAACAACGGACGAGAAGGGACGAAAATATGATATTTGTGATTGATAAATTAAAATACGACACTGATAAAATGGAGTTAATCTCAGAAAAATGCAAATATAACTATCCTGGATATTTTCTTGGGAAAAATGTCTCATATAGCGCCAAATCCACAAAACTGTATAAGACTAAAAAAGGACATTGGTTTCTGACTTACGAAAAAGATGTATCAACATATGGCAAGGTTCTGACGGAAGATGAGGTAAAGGAACTATTGATAAAATCAGATCTTGCGAAATACGAAGAGCTTTTCGGAGAATTAGAGGAGGGATAAAAAGATTTTGGAAGAGAATTAAAAGTAAAAGTATAACTTTTACCATTAACTTTTTGATACTTTGATGGATATTTATGAAATGGTCGATGGGTAAAAAATCTGCCATATTCTGAATTAATTATTTGGAGGGATTTCTAATGAAAAACTGGATTAAAAAGATGAATGAGATGTTTGAAGCCAATGAATGCACGAATAACAAGCGTGTGACTGTAGACTATTGTGAAAATGCAGAATGTATCTTTATTAATGTATGCGGCAGCACGGCAGTCATCAAAAACATTGATAGATTTACAGATTATGGTTTGATGATGGAATGTCTGAAAGAAGTTCAGGACCTTTATTCGGCATGTTCATGTTAAGCGAGAGTAGGAGGTATGTCAAGTATGGAAATTTTGAAATATATGAGCGTTATTACAAATTTTGGGTGTCACTATAAGTGCCCTTACTGCATTGTTAAGGAAAATAATCTGCATATTCCAAAGACAACACTGCAAGGGTTGAATAAACTTTCATATGCCTTATACAATCATCATTGCAATATTATTTCTATATCTGGTGGTGGGGACCCGCTATATAATTATGAGCAGCATGTTGACTGGTATCGAAAGCTATTCAATATTGCTCTAAGAGATCATTTTTCTGGTGGTGGGGAGAAGGTTGCAATACCTGTGGAGATGCACACCAGTTATATGACTGATGAAACGACTTTCCCATTTTATGATTGTTACCGTGTTGTATATCACGCAAATAATATTGATCAGCTTTCACATATTCGGCGGACCGGCAATGAGATCGTTCGTGCAGTATTTGTTGTAACAGCAGAATATACCATTGCCGATATTATGGATATCGCCATGTTCGTACAGAATAGTTCTGAAATCGATGAGTTGAGCTTCAGACAGTTAGTTGATGACAAGTATGAAGAACAGCACTATCTCGAAGACTATCTCCGCCTCGGGCATACGAAACTCTGGTGGTATATTGAGCAGAACGACTACAATCTCTATTATGCCGAGAATGAGGTTGTTGCTCGATATCAAGATTTTGAAAAGGAATGGTGGGCAAGATAATGCAAAAAAAAATGTTCTGGAAAATATTGATGGTAATGAACCTGTTATGTATTATAGTGTGTATCATATTAAAAAAGTTCGATGTTGCATTTATGAATGTCATAGCAGCTATTATGGACTGTTTGAATATATTTGTGAATGAATAGGAGGATTTATGGAAACACATGGATATCATCTGGGGACAGTAGAACCTGATATCATAAATGGTTCTACTATAAAAATTGGAGAGACTTATAGCCTTTTGATATTCGTAGACTATCATTTTAATTGGTTTCAGAAGAAAATGATTAAATGGTGCTTTGGATTCAACGTGGAAGACTACAGGAGGAATGAAGATGGAAATTGTTAGTGATATGATTATCAAATTTACAGCCGATGATATTTCGGATATGCTTTTTGAAAAGATGCGGAAAAATATTCCGGACATTGATATTCACCGATATGAATATGAAATCATAACTCCTTTAAATGGCATTGTGATACATTGCAGACCAGTCAACAGAAATCAAGGAGGATGATGTGGAATGAACGTTAATAGATATATAGATATCAAGCTTACAGAGGAAGATGTTAAAAAGATAATAGCCGAATTTATAAATAAAAAATACGGCGGCACGATTAATGTGGACCAATACGATATCGAAATACATGTCGGGATGCGAGAAAGAAACTTTACAGAGGAACCATGTTTTGAAGATGCCGTTGTGCACTATAGATTTGGCGCGGAAGCGAGGATAAAAGAATGAAAACTGATATTATGGAATATGTCGAAAAGATTTGGAGTGCTGCACCTCTGACGAATAGTCAGAAAGAGTTTCTTAGAGATGCATACGAAGCAGCAGACAATAACATGCAGTTTATTTACTGTTCTCCGCGTAATCAAAATAGATCATACTTGATAACACTTATGGCTTTGGCAACTATTTTAATCGCTGAGGAAAGAGGAGTTCTGAAAATAACTGATCGTCAATATTCTAAAACCCCTATTATAATAGGAAGAAACTCATTCAGAAAGGAATAAAATTATGATAAAGACAAGAGAAGATTCGAGGATTGAAGTTTGGTCAGATAAGTATATCAATAATCCAACCCATAGGAAAGATGAGGATAGAGATATGGTGATTATTCAGATGGAGTATGTGGAAAGTGGCAACTTTATAGTTGAGATTATACCCAAGAATAATATTACGCAAATGGTTCCTCTCAAAGAAATAATTTGCAATATTAAAGAGGAAATCGATAACAGCTTCTGGGATAGTTATAAAACCAAAGAGGGTACATCAATCAAGATAGATGTTTGCCATGTGGAAGAGTGGTTTAACGAATACAAGGAAATACTTCGCAAAAGATATTCGGGAGATAATAAATAGGAAAGGAATGGAAAACATGATCATTGATATTTACATGTGCTATAAAACAAGCGATGAGTTTCTATATTATACAAAGCGTCTTCTCGAAGTTCCTGGTTGCACCTATCTTGTATATCGTCCAATGTTTAATGGGTACGAGTTTTATTTTCATACGCAGAATATCCTAGTCAGAATGCTTTATTTACCGCCAGTGGTCTGGTTTGACGGATCAGCAAATTTCCCAGATTATTACTATACGAATAATTCGGTCACAGCGGCTACACTTCAGTTTATACTCGAAGGTAGGTCATGTGTTTGCTTGGGATCATTCAATGATATTTTAAAGATTCTTAATGGGCAGAAAGAATAGCCGCGTTATTTACATAGACTCTAATGAAAGGAGTGATTATATTATGGCAACGATGGTGGCTAATTTTACATTTAAAGGATTAGGTGCTTCGGTATTAAGAGAGCAGGTTAAAAATTATCTTATTAAGGAGTTCGTGGCACGGCGAAATGTATTTGTCGATCTGGTTAATCCTATGTATGAAAAATGGAATAAAGAATTTTATGAATTATATCCCGGAAAGAATGGATATGATTTAGAATATTATAAATTTATTTGTGAAAAACATAGGGAACCGTTGAGAATAGCTAACGCCAAAGACATATGGCTCAATGAGGTTGAATTACGATCTGATATTACTGAATGTGGCGAGATTTATGGATATGTGAAAAATCTTGAAGTGGCGATTTATGTATCACTTAATTGAGATTAAGGCTCAGCGCTGAAAATGCGTTGGGTCTTTTCTTTTTATAGAAAAATGGAGGATTGATATTATGGTTATTAATATTTATACGAATGCCAATAATTTAAAAAAATTTTATTTAGGAAAACTTGTTCAGCAAAAGTGTGGCAATTTCGAGGTTGATGATTCTAATGGATTTACTAAAATTATTTGGCCAGAGAAGCATGTTACGATTATGATTTTTCCAATATTGCCCAAATATTACAAAATTGCTGTTCCAACTTATTTCTACGTAGACGAGTACGAGTTGAATAGTGACGATGTAAAAACCTATCTGGAATCAAAAGACTGTATCTCACTGCCGTCATTTGGAGATGTGCTTAAGTTATTGAAAACAGGTAAAACTTGTTTAGAAAAACTAAAAGAAGATGAATTACAAGCCAGAAGAACCGATGAATTTGATGGAGAATGTCTTACGGTTGACTCTTTGAAGACATATTTAGAGAAATTATCTGAGGCTGGCCATGGCGATGCAATGATATTCATGGGAAAAAGTGCGCCTATTCATCGTGATGCTTTATGTTTTGAAGGAATGTTTAATAGGTTAACTATATGTAACACATATTATGATCGAAAATTGGCAGATGCTATGAAACGTGCGAAAAATGATCTGCAGGATATCATCACAACATATTTGGCTGATTGTTATGATGCTGGGATTTGAAAGGATTGATATTTTATGAGCAAATATACGAAAGCACGAGAAATTATCGAGAAGGAGATTCAAGATAATATAGAGACCGTGGATGGATATTGCGAATACTCTAAAGATATACCAGATGATGTATGGCAAAACGCAATCATCTTTTTCAAACAGAAGGACTAATGTATACAAACCAGGTACTCCAATCAGTGCTAAAGCGTACCGATTTTTCAGCGGATGAAAATATGAACAATAGTATGCGATATGTAATGCTTATTGAAATATTTGAAGAAGTTCGCAAGCAAGCAGCGGTAGATGCCAATTCGATATATGGGTGTGGACAAAATATTGAGAATTTATACTATCAAAGAACAATGTTTATAGTTTCATATGTGTCAATGCAACTTAACAAGATTTATATAAAACTACGTAATATATCAGAGGAGAAATAGTTATGATTTTAAAAGAAACCATTGATGGAAAAGAGATTAATGTTATTAAATCATCCGGATACAATGATGGATATTATTGGGATATGAATGCTACGGTTATTTTCGATGGTAACATATATACAATTGTTGACAGCGGATCTGAATCTGGGTGGAATTTATGCTACACGGGTGTGAAGAAAGGGAATCTTGATCGACTGTATGGGCATGATCAGCTCGAAGATCTTGATGAACTCGAAGATTTTATTAACGAAATCCCAGAACTTTTGCGGAAATTCATAAACTCGGGTGCGAAAGAAAGCTGGGAAGATACTCAGGATGAAGATTTTGATTTCCACACTTCCGTAGACGGTAAAGAGGTTGGAATACATGACGAATTGGAGGATTGATATTTCGTGAAGCAGAAGTCAAATGTATATAGAATTTGTGAATGTTTATCTTGTGTATTTTTCAATTTATGTGAAAACACCATAGAACATCCGCATGAGTATCCTGACGGAAGTTGCAAACAAAAAGATATTTTTAAGAAAATATTGATCGAGAGTGTGGAGGATATTGTAAAATGATCAGAATTAAGACCTATGGGAAATTTCACGATAGAATCAGAGGAGAATTATTCGAAAGCGAATGCAGTTGTGGCTGTAAATTTCAATATGATTATAATTACCCGATGTTAGAGCATAGTGATATGAGAAGTGGCGTGGTTGGACATTATTTATTATGCCCTGATTGTGGACAACCTCTTGCTAATATCTATGATTCAGATGGGAATATAATCGCGCGTGCTTCCGTGAATTATAGGGAAGGATATTTAAGATTATTCAATAATTGTTGCGATGATATTTCGCTGAAAGAGGATAGTGTTGGAAGAGATAAAACGAAAGCGTGGTAGACCTATAAAAGGGCAGAGGAAAACTAGACAGTTGAACGTCAGGGTTCCCGACGAATTTTATGACGAATTCGTGAAATTATGCGCCATCGATGGAGAGACACAAGCAGATTATATTATGAAAAGCGTGAGAACTATGGGAAATCTTACACGATTTAGAACAACTGAACATAATAAAAATGAGCTGCCAGATGATATTTACGATCAATGGAGCGATAATTTAGATGGAGATTTTGACGAGTGACGTATATTTTTGTATAGCAAAAAATAGTATTTTAATGATTTTTGTATAGCAGAAAATGCCAAAATCGGGTTATTTTTGTATAGCAATAAATCATTTTGGCTAAAAATTTTTACTTTTCTTATTTTGTATAAGGGAAAAAATTAAAATAGACTTTAAGAAATTAAAATAGAGTTTAATTTTTACTTTGAAATGAAATAGGAACTGCGAAAAATTTTTATTTTCTGCTATACAAAAATAAATCATGAGAAAGGCGAGCAAAATGAAAAAAGGAAAAGATTATTGGGGACCAGTATTTGATTCATTTGTTGAGGAATATCCGAAACTTGCGGAAGATATTGTTGATTGGTATCCAAGTGGTCAAATGGAAATAGCACTAAAGACTGGGGGCGGCAAAAGATATATTTATGATTTCATGAGCAGAAGCATTTATCTTATATTTGATGAAACCGAAGGCATTGAACTGTCAGAGGAGGATTTCAATCAGCGTTTTTCTGAAAGATTATATTACAAGCTTATGAGGGTTGGAATGACTCAATATGAGCTTTCACGAAAGACTGGTATATCGTCAATTATGATAAGCAGATACTGCACCGGAAAATCTATTCCGACAGTTTATAATTTGCTGAAAATTATGAAAGCTTTGAAATGTAGCATTAATGAATTAATCTATGGTTAATATTTTGGAGGTTGATAATATGAACACATCATTTATTCCATATGATATTCGATCTAAACAATGGAATATGGAAAGAAAAATTAAAAAACAATTATTTGACCCAGATTTTGATTTTTTAAATATGTATACAAGAGCAACGTTACGAGAAGTTATGATTGCATTATTTCCGTATGAATCTATGATAAATTCAGCAGGAAGAGCATTTTGTGGTATGACAAAAAAGAGAATGTATAAACACTTATTAGGCTATGCGGTGTTAAAAGGGTGGATTGTTTTACCATATTATTATGAGTAAAAGAAAACCGCATTTCAAGGAGGTTCTATTTTATGGTTATGATAAGGCAAAGATGTAACAAATGTGGAAGACATCTTTATTCTGCAAATAACATGCGATTTTGTATATGGTGTAATTTGATTCATTAAAAGAGGTTTGATTATGGTATGTACATTTGATCCTGCAATTGAAAAATAAGAAATATTCGGGTCTGGGTTTAAATACTCAGGCCCTTTTATTTTATTCGCGAAAAAAACATAGCCTATTATGAGGGAGAGGGACATAAACCTCTTCTTTTTATTTCGCCACAAATAACCAGAATATTCGGAAGGAGGAGCGAGTGGAAGAAGAACAGTGGAAACCCGTTGGAACCAGCGATGTATATCAAGTTAGTGATGCTGGAAGAGTTAAAAACTCAAAGACAGGTCGTGTTAAAACTATTTCTTATGATTTTAAGGGTAATGCTATGGTGTACCTTTATGAGAATCATAAAAAGCAAAAGAAAAAAGTATCACGATTGGTCGCTGAATCATTTTTGCATGGAGATGTCATGTCATCTTATATTCATTATAATGATGGAAGCAAAAAGCATGTCGATGCAAACAATCTTACCTTAGAGCCGAAAACAAAGGGTAAGAAAATTAGAGTCGTGGAAACAGGAGAAGTCTACGACTCGATATCTGAAGCCAGCAAATGCATTGGTCTTAGTAGATCAAGGATCAGCAGATGCGTCGGCTATCCATTTAATTCTAATAAGTTCGGATATCATTTCGAATTTATCGAGTAATTAAGTCTAAATCTATATTCACATCCTACGCACCACCTACCCCGTGCGCTTTAAAAACATACCCTTTTATGAGAAGAAGTTGCTTGTTGGCACTTTTTATTTTGGCATATTGTAGCGGAATTTGGGCTACCTTTCCTCCCATCCGTGAATTTTAATCATTTATATTTCATACCTTCGCTTTGAAAGATAGAGAACATCAGTCGCCAAACGAAAATATGCCAGAGCAGCTTCTTTATATTTTGGGCCTTTAGCTCAGTTGGTTAGAGCATCCGGCTCATAACCGGAAGGTCCTGGGATCGTGACCCAGAAGGCCCATATGTTTTTAAGGAGGCTCCGTTATGTTAGAGAGTAAATTTCAGGCAAATCTAATTAAAGAGTTAAAGAAAGAATTCCCAGGATGTATGGTACTGAAAAATGACAGTTCATATTTACAGGGAGTTCCTGACTTGCTCATTCTCTATAGAGATAAATGGAGCACGCTCGAGGTAAAGAAATGCGCGACGGCTAAGCACCAGCCGAATCAGGACTATTACGTGAATAAGATGAACAAAATGTCACATTCAGCATTTATCTATCCTGAAAATAAGGATGAGGTGATGGCTGAGCTTCGACAAAGATTCAACGAATAAGGAGGATTATCTACAATGATTTTCAATAATCATTCGGATCTTAGAGGTAAACACGCATTCCTTGCACCCTCACAGCCTTATTGGCTGAAATATACAGAAGAAGAATTACTTCAAAAACGAGTAAGTATATATGCCCCGGCAATGGGTACATCTCTTCATGAATTGGCAGAAACACTTATTCGTAATAATTTAAAACTTAAAAAAGGAGATAGATTAACTGTCTTATCGCATGTTCTTGGTGATGGAATTCCTAGAGATGTTATTGATATGGATCGCATCTATGAGAATTTTTTGAATTACGTTAATGATGCTATCGGATTTAAGCTTACTCCGGAACAGCCATTATATTATTCAAACCATTGTTTTGGAACAGCGGATGCGATTTCTTTCAGAAATAATTTTCTGAGAATTCACGACTATAAGTCTGGAACTCAGCCAGCAAAGATGGAGCAGTTAATCGTATACGCTGCTCTTTTTTGTTTGGAATACAAAGTGAAACCGGGAGAAATCGATAAAGAACTCAGAATCTATCAGAACAATGAGATTTTATATCACAAGCCAACGACGGAAGAGCTTCTTAAGACGATGGACGAAATCGTTCGAAAGAGCGAGTTTCTGGATAAAGTAAGCGAGGGGGTATATTAACATGAGTTCGATTGCAGATGAGATATTATCATATTTTGGCATATCCGACAGAGAAGATGACTATCTTGAGCATTATGGCACACCTCGCCACAGCGGAAGATATCCGTATGGATCAGGTGAGAATCCATATCAGCATTCTGGTGATTTCCTTGGAAGAATCAGCGAGCTCAAGAAAGCCGGTTTTACATATACCGACGATGATGGGAAAGTTTGGACCGGTGACAATGCGATTGCAAAGTCAATGGGCCTTACCTCTACCGAATATCGTAGACAGGTGAGCTGGGCTGGATATGAAAGACGTCTCGATCAGGTTCAGAGAGCAAAATCACTCAAAGCGGATGGACTTGGTGCCACAGAGATTGGAAAACAGATGGGATTATCTGAATCGACCGTAAGGTCACTTCTGAATCCAAGTTCTGAAGATCGGATGAATCAGGCAATGAATACGGTAAACTTTCTTAGAGAAAAGCTCAACGAAAAGGGTATGCTCGATGTAACATCGGGAGTTGAAACATCTCTTGGAATTTCCAAAGAACGCCTGAATCTTGCCTTGGATTATCTTGAAAAAGCTGAAGGTTGTCCCGTATACACTGGCGGAATCCCACAGGTAAATACGAAAGGTCAGCAGACAATCCAGAAAGTTCTCTGCAAGCCTGGGACGGAACATAAAGAAATTTACGATTATAGCCGGGTAAAAACGATCGAAGACTATGAATCGCAGAATGATGGGGAAACTTTCCATAAAAAATTTACATACCCAACAAGTCTTGATTCGAAGCGCCTTATGGTCCGCTATGCGGATGATGTAGGAAGCGATGGATTCAAAGGTGTTGATAAAGATGGAGTTATCGAGCTTCGTAGAGGTTGCCAGGATTTATCTCTTGGAGATTCCAGATATTCGCAGGTTCGTATTCTTGTAGACGGAACCCATTATCTTAAAGGTATGGCGGTATACTCTGATGATTTGCCGGACGGTGTTGATGTCGTATTCAATACGAATAAAAAGCGAGGAACCCCGGCTCTTGGCGATAAGACAAGCACTGTTCTTAAGCCGATTAAAAAAGATGATCCTGACAATCCGTTTGGCTCAGCCATCAAAGATGCGGACAAGGGTGGCCAGTATTGGTATACGGATAAAAAGACAGGGAAAGAAAAGCTTGGCCTTATCAATAAAAGAGCTGATGAAGGCGACTGGGATGAATGGGCAAACGCAATTCCATCTCAGTTCCTTGCAAAGCAGTCGCTCTCGTTGGCTAAGAAGCAGCTTGATCTTGCTAAAAAAGATAAGCTTGCAGAGTTTGACGAGTATATGTCAATTACAAATCCGACTATCAAAAAGCACATGCTTGAGAAGTTTGCGGATTCCTGCGATTCAGCGGCCGTACATCTGAAAGCGGCAGCGCTTCCTGGACAGCGTTATCATGTCATAATTCCGATCAATACCTTAAAGGATAACGAAGTGTATGCTCCAAACTATGAGAATGGAACAAAGCTTGCACTCATTCGTTATCCACATGGTGGTCGGTTTGAGATTCCAATCCTTACTGTCAACAATAAAAACGCGCTTGCAAGAAAAATGCTTGGTACTGATGTCGTTGATGCGGTAGGAATTAATCATAAGATAGCAGATCAGTTGTCGGGAGCGGACTTCGATGGTGATACTGTCATGTGCATTCCTACTCATGATCCAAAAGGAAAGGTCAAGATTCTTAACAAACCACCGCTTAAGGAACTTGAAGGATTCGATCCGAAATTGGATTATGGCGGAACAGTAAAAGTTGATGCCGATGGAACAGAACATTACTATCGGAATGGTCATGAGTATCCTAAGATGAAGAATACCGGTATTCAGATGGGTGTAATTTCTAATCTTATTAGCGATATGACTCTCGCAGGAGCGACTGATAGCGAGCTTGCCCGCGCGGTAAAGCATAGCATGGTTGTTATCGATGCTGAAAAGCATAAGCTTGACTACAAAGCGAGTGAAAAGGATAACAATATTGCCGCCCTTAAGAAAAAGTATCAGGCTCATATTGATGAGAATGGCAATGAAGTTTATGGTGGTGCTTCTACGATTCTGTCAAAGGCGAAAGGACAGGCAAGTGTTGATAAAAGACAGGGATCATACCATATAAACATCCCCGGTAGCAAAGATTACGACCCATCCAGGCCAGATGGGGCTAAGATATGGAAGACGGCGGAGGATTTATACTACCCAGACCGTACCTATGATAAGAAGACCGGCATCATGACTGTTAAAACCACCACAGGAAAGACTATACAGTACGATGTTAAAGATGCAAAAGCATATGCCAAGTATAACCCAGTAGAGAAGAGAGACCCGGCTACTGGAGAGGTATCCTATACCAGTGGAGATGGGACCATTGACTACCGGGTTAAAAAACGTACGCAAGTTAGCACGAAGATGGCAGAGACTGACGATGCTTATACCCTAGTTTCGAAGTATAGACACACAATGGAACTTGTTTATGCAGACTATGCCAATGAGATGAAGAACCTCGGCAACAAAGCTCGTATCGAAATGGTGAATACTGGAAAGATTCCATATTCGTCAACAGCAAAGAAAACATACGCTGTCGAAGTTAAATCTCTTATGGATAAGCTTGATAATTCTGATCTTAATAAGATTAAAGAAAGATCGGCGCAAAGAAAAGCAAATGCTGAGATTTCAACTAAGAAAAAAGCATACTTTGAGGCAAACGGCGAAGAACTTAAAGGCGAAACACTTAGAAAACTGAGTCAGCAGGCATTGAATAAATATCGACAGGAAGTTGGTTCTATTTCAAGAAGAGATAGAAACATTGAGATCACTGATAAGGAATGGGAAGCAATTCAAGCTGGAGCAATAAGTGAGAACACTTTGAAAAGAATTCTTGCTGCAACAGACATTGACAAGCTTCGTCAGCGTGCAACACCAAAACTTGTCAATACTTTGAGTCAGGCTCAGATAAATAGGGCTAAGGCAATGGCTGCATCTAATTATACATTAGATGACATTGCAAAGAAACTTGGTGTTTCACCATCAACAATTAGTAAACATTTGAGAGGAGTTGTGTAATTGATGACAGAATCGAAAGTTATGTTGACAACAATCGATAATCCTTTTGATCCCATCGAAGACTTCTCTTCTTGGAGACAGTTTGACGAGGAAAAAGGTTACTATAGTTTAGCTTATTTAGCCAGAATTGCCAAACTTAGCGATGACATGTCACAAAAAGAAGAGGATAACGAAATCGAACGAGCGATTGACGAAATTATTCTCTATAACCCACTTGGGATCTATAAAAAAGTGAAGCACGATGTTCCATTTATAATTTAGACAAGGGGGAGGGGTCTGTAAAATTACACCCCCTCCTGCATCGCGCGGGTCTTTAAATTTTCCCCGGCGGGTTAATTGATATTTTGGGCCTTGGTTCTTCCAGGGCCTTTCCTATACGGTATTTAATAAAGTCCATGATGGCGTAGGCGCTACATTTTTCTTTTGCTTTGATTTAATGGTACATAAATTCTCCTTTCATAATAATCTGGTTTTGTGCGCTATTGTGGACCCTATTAAGTATCGTATAACTGACAAAAAGTCAGATGAAACAAATAGTAATCACTAGAGAGGAGGCATTATTAATGCCTAAAGTAACGTCAAACTCATCCGAAAGATCTAAGAAGATGAGACCGGCATTATCTCCAGAGGCTCGTGAGAACCAGATGATAGCTCTTGCAGTCGATCTGGCAGAGCGTCAGCTTATAGAAGGAACTGCCTCTTCTCAGGTAATCACTCATTTTTTAAAACTTGGAACGACGAAGGCAGAACTTGAGAAAGAGAAACTTAAAAAGGAAACGGAATTATTAAACGCAAAGACAAAAGCTGCAGAATCGGCAGAAGAGGTCAAAGTTCTCTACGAAAATGCACTTAAGGCTATGCGCAATTATTCTGGTTATGGTGATCCTGATGAGTATAGAGATTGAACCGCATATCATTAGAACATATTCGGAACTCATAAAATTGCCGACGTTCAAAGAAAGATTTGAGTATTTGCGGTTAGATGGGCAAGTTGGGGAGGCTACATTCGGTTTTGATCGGTATGCAAATCAGAAATTTTATAGATCTGAAGAATGGAAGAGAATTCGAAATCAAATCATCATGAGAGATAACGGTTGTGATCTTGGACTTGATGGATATGAAATATACGGAAAAATACTTATACACCATATGAATCCGATATCCTTAAAAGATATAGAGTCAGCATCTGGTTATTTGCTAAATCCAGAGTATTTAATTTGTGTTACGCATGATACGCATAATGCAATTCACTATGGAGATGACAGTTTTCTGGCGGCAGAAGTACCCGAAAGAAGAAAAAACGATACTTGCCCATGGAAGCACTAATATGGGAGGTGAAATATGGAAAGTATCTTAACTTCGGTAAAGGAAATGCTTGGAATCACAGAAGACTATGATGTATTCGATACAGTAATCACGATGCATATCAATAGTGTCTTTATGATTCTCAGGCAGATTGGAGTCGGACCTAAGAACGGTTTTAGCATCAAAGATGCGACCTCGACATGGAACCAGTTTCTTACGGATAACGAGGATTATGAGTCTGTAAAAACATATGTCTATCTGAAAGTCAAACTACTTTTTGATCCGCCGCTTAGCACAGCGGTAACTGAAGCAATCAAACAAATGATTACCGAACTTGAGTGGAGACTTAATTTCGAGGCTGAACTGAATGGGGGAGAAAATCAAAATGTATAATAACGAACTTTACCATCATGGCGTAAGAGGGCAGAAGTGGGGAGTCCGACGATATCAGAATGAAGACGGTTCTCTAACGAATGCCGGACAGAGACGATATGCGAGAGACGCGCGTGAAAAAGAATTTAATGAATATGATAACTCGAGTGGAAAATACTATAAAAAATCCAAAAAGAACGGACGAACCGATCTTGAATTTGATGCAAAACGTTATGTAAAAGAAGATGCTGAGCGAACTAGGCGCTTGGTGGATTCAGGCCGAAATCTTTCTGGAGATTTAAAACGTGCAGTAGATACATCAACTAAAAACCGTAAAATTCCAAAAATGGACCTTGCGAGCATGACTGAACAGGAGATGCGATCACAGATAAATCGTGCAATGCTGGAAAGACAGTATAACGATATATTTAATCCACAGAAAGAGTCGAAGGGTCGAGAGTACGCTAGCAGAACACTTGAAACTGCTGGCAATGTTTTAGCGGTCACGAGCTCTGCCTTAGGAATTGCATTGGCGATAAAAGAACTCAGGGGGTAATTGCCGATGGAGGAGCTTTATCATCACGGTATAAAAGGACAGAAGTGGGGAGTTCGGCGATATCAGTATGCGGATGGCTCCGTTACCCCGGCTGGGGCTAAACGATACTATACAAACAGAAATGAGCCGACCATAAAGAGGGGTAGCTCTTTGGCCGGCATGAAGGCAACTGAACTTACCAATATAGCCAAAACCAAAATAACGGGCAAGCAATATGTCGACACATATTTGAAAAAAGGAACCACGTTTCAAAGAATACAGAGCAGCAAAGATTTCGAAAACTTTGCTTTTTATGCAACATATAAGAAAAGCGACTCAGATAAATACATGGGCTTATTTGGTAAAAACCTTACAAGTAGAGCAAATTCTTCAGCAAAACAAGCAGAAAAGCAGGCAAAGGCTTCTGGAAGGGAAAGTGATTTAGCAAATGCAAAAGCATTACGATCATATAGTGATAATATGAAAGTTTATCAACTAAAGATTACTTCAACTAAGAAATTACGAGTTCCATCAGATGAGAACGCTGGATATATAACAGCTAGTTTACTTAAAGACAAAGAATTCAAAAAGAATGTAGTAGCATCTATTGAAGATTCTAAAAGTAAAATGAGACGAGGTCAACAACAAATTTTATTCAAGCAAGCCCAGAATGCTTTGCGAAAAGATCCTGCAAAGATGTCTAAAAGTGAAAAAATAGCAGTTTATAAAGCTTTAAATCTTTCGCTGACAAATCACAATTCACAGGAAGTAGCTGTTCAGGATAGATTCTATTCAGAATTAAAGAAAAAAGGTTATAATGCATTGTTGGATTATAACGATAAAGAATATTCCAGTTATCATGCAAAACGACCAATGATTGTGTTTGATACCGATTCTGTGAAATTACAGTCAGTATCTGAAACAAATCCTAAAATAGTAAGTCAGATGTATAAAAAATATAATGCTGAAAGAATCGCAAAAGAAACAGTAGCTAATACATTAGGCTTGATCACAAAGATGGGCAATAAAACAATATCGGAATGCAGTTCATATGTAGAACTTAAAACCAAGGATTATTTAAAATAAGCCTGGGTATATCTTTGCTAACGGAATTAAGAAACAATAAATGAAGTAGGTGAATTAAATTATGGCGTTGTCAAACACTGCAACTCCCAAATACTATGGGCGTTTCAGAGACGCCGTAATTAGAGGAGAAATCCCCATCTGCAAAGAAATTGAGATGGAAATGAATCGAATAGATGACCTTATAGCAAACCCTGGAATTTGGTATGACGACCAAGCAATCCAGGGCTTTATTAATTATTGTGAGAATGAGCTCACATTAACTGATGGCGAAGATTTACATTTACTTGATCCATTTAAACTTTGGGCAGAACAAATTTTCGGATGGTATTACTTTGTTGAACAAAGTGTATATGATCCAGATGAAGGACGATACGTTAGAAGATCAGTTAAAAATCGGCTCATTAATAAGCAATACTTGATAGTCGCTCGAGGCGCCGCGAAGTCCATGTACGCATCATGCATTCAGAGTTATTTCTTGAATGTTGATACTACGACTACCCATCAGGTAACAACCGCGCCAACGATGAAACAGTCGGAAGAAGTATTATCTCCAATCAGAACTTCAATCACGAGATCACGAGGGCCATTGTTTAAATTTTTAACAGAAGGATCTCTACAGAATACAACAGGCTCCAGAGCCAACCGGCAAAAACTTGCGAGCACTAAAAAGGGTATTGAAAATTTCTTGACAGGTTCCTTGCTTGAGATAAGACCAATGAGCATCGATAAGCTTCAGGGACTTAATAGCAAAATCAACACAGTAGATGAGTGGCTTTCGGGAGATGTCCGCGAGGATGTAATTGGAGCGCTGGAACAGGGCGCTTCTAAGAATGATGATTATTTGATCGTCGCTATCAGTTCAGAGGGAACTGTACGAAACGGCAGTGGCGATACAATCAAAATGGAATTATCAAAAATTCTTAGAAATGAGTATATCAATCCCCATGTTTCGATATGGTGGTATAAGCTGGATTCAGTAGATGAAGTTGCAGATCCTGCTATGTGGATCAAGGCGAATCCGAATCTCGGGAAGACTGTTAAGTACGAAGTATATCAACTTGATGTTGACAGAGCCGAACAGGCTCCTGCAACGAGAAATGATATACTTGCAAAACGTTTTGGAATTCCAATGGAGGGATTTACCTATTACTTCGCATATGAAGAGACTAGAGTTCACAGAAAGAGAGACTACTGGAGCCTTCCATGTTCTTTGGGTGCGGATTTATCTCAGGGTGATGACTTTTGTGCGTTTACATTCTTATTTCCATTGAGAAATGGAACTTTCGGAATCAAAACTCGAAACTATATATCTTCATTGACCTTGGCCAAACTACCTCCCGCTATGCGATCAAAATACGATCATTTTATGAAGGAGGGCAGCTTGATCGTTCTCGATGGAGCAATTCTCGATATGATGGAAGTTTATGACGATTTGGACAAGCACATCATTGACTGCCAGTACGATGTTAGAGCATTTGGCTTTGATCCGTATAACGCTAAAGAGTTTGTGACCAGATGGGAAACTGAAAATGGTCCGTACGGCATCGAAAAGGTAATTCAGGGAGCAAAAACAGAATCGGTACCACTCGGGGAATTAAAAACATTATCCGAAGAACGAATGCTACTGTTCGATGAGGAAGTCATGTCCTTTGCCATGGGAAATTGCATTACCATGGAGGATACGAACGGTAATAGAAAATTATACAAACGAAAAAGAGAAAATAAAATCGATTGCGTTGCGGCATTGATGGACGCTTACGTTGCCTATAAGTTAAATAAAGACGCATTTGAATAGGAGGAAATATGGAGTTAAAAGATACAATTGATCTTATGACCAGTGAGGATTATAAAGATCGGTTCAAAGCAGAATATTATCAGACAAAAATTCGATATGATAAGCTGCATAAAATGCTAGTTAAAAATGAAGCTGGGGTTCTTGATTTTACACCCACGGTTCCAATTTCGAAACTGATGGAGCAGAAACGGTATATGGGGGAGTATCTTAGAATGCTGGAAATCCGGGCGGCTATTGAAAATATTGATCTGTAGGGAGGTTTGATATGGCTGGATACTACGGAAACATCAAGCGAAAACTTCTAATAGATACTATGTCGGAGGTGACCGGCATAATAAGGCTCAGAAAGTTTCGAAAGATGTATATAACCATGCCGGAGCATCTTTATATTACAAAAACGAACCAGCAAGAGATATTATCAAAAGAAATTTGAAGCAGATGAAGAAAGCCACTACCAAAAACATTAAAAAAGGAAGGAAGGCTTTTGAAAAGTATCTAAACAGATAATCATAGGTGAGGAGGCGAAATAAACATTATGGGAGTATATAACAGCGATGAACTTTACCACTACGGCGTCCTCGGAATGAAATGGGGAGTCCGTAGGGCCACTAAAAGTTTATCTAAGGCGACCAGCTCTGAAGGACGTAATAAAGCTATTGCATCTCTGAACAGCCACCGAACAAAATCTCTCAATAAAATTGCAAAACTTGAAAGCAAAAATGCCAAGTTACAGAAAAAAAGAGATAAACAGATTTTACGGAACGATGTGAAGGCTGCCAAGCTTGATCGAAAATCCGCAAAATATGATAATAAACAGTACGGCTTTTTAGCATCTCAGAAGAGATCTGAAAGGTACGCATACAAAGCTGGAAAATATCATGCCAGAGCACGCGCTCTTCAGACAAAGTCCACGAAGACACAGGCATATATCAATAAAAATTTAAAAATGCAGGAAATTTTCAATAGGGGAATTTCGGACATTGATTCAACCCTTGCTGCTACTGGTAGAAAAGCAGTTAAAAAAGTAATAGCCGCTTAGAACAGGAGCAAAATCAAAATGGAAGTTAGTTTTTTTACAAGGTTAAAGCATTCTTGGAATGCCTTTATGAATCGTGATCCGACTTATAATTATGCCGATATGGGTGTCGGCAGTTCAGTGAGACCTGATAGACCTAAATTAACAAGAGGAAATGAGAGAACCATAGTTACCTCTATCTATAACAGAATAGCGATGGACGTTTCATCAATCAATATTAACCATTGTCGAGTAGATGACAATGGTCGTTTTATTTCCGTTATAGATTCGCCACTAAACAATTGTCTAAATCTCGAGGCGAATTTGGACCAAACAGGGCGCGCCTTTATACAAGACGCCGTTCTATCGATGCTTGATGAAGGATGTGTTGCGTTGGTTCCAATTGATACAAGTATCGATCCTGCTTCATCATCCTCGTTCGATATACTGAGTATGCGAACTGGAAAAATCACCGAATGGAGACCTACAACTGTTAAGATTAGAGTTTATAACGAAAAAACGGGTCAAAAAGAGGAAATCGTTATGGCGAAGAAAGATGTCGCTATTATTGAAAATCCACTTTATGCCGTTATGAACGAACATAACTCTACTATGCAGCGGCTTATCAGAAAATTAAATATTCTTGACGTTGTCGATGAGCAGAGTGGTGCTGGAAAATTAGATCTTATCATTCAGCTTCCATATGTTATCAAATCTGACGCTCGACGAAAAGAAGCCGAGAAAAGACGTAGGGAGATCGAAGAGCAGCTTGCTGGATCTAAATATGGAATCGCTTATGCCGATGGAACGGAAAAAATCACTCAGCTAAACCGTTCTCTCGATAACAATCTTATGAAACAGATCGAATATTTGACAACCATGCTATACAGTCAGTTAGGCATTTCTCAGTCAATTCTGGATGGTACTGCCACCGAGCAGGAGCTTCTAAATTACAATAATCGCACAATTGAGCCGATAATATCTGCGATCGTTGATGAAATGAAACGAAAGTTCTTAACGAAAACAGCAAGATCTCAGAAACAGACAATCAAATTCTTCCGCGATCCGTTTAAGCTTGTCCCGATTAATAACATAGCAGACATTGCTGATAAGTTCACTCGAAATGAAATTATGACATCGAACGAGATTAGACAGATTGTTGGAATGAAGCCGTCCAATGACCCAAAAGCAGACATGTTGATAAATAGCAATCTGAACCAGTCAAAGGATATGCTGCAAGAGCATTCTGGACAATTAGATCAAGAACAACGTGGTGACGAGGCTGGAGCAATTGAGTCTTTAATGAACACACCCATATCACAGATTCCAAGATACGAATAAAAACAGGAGGCAAAATCAAAATGGAAAAGAAATATGATTTTGGCGGCTGGGCTACAAAAGCAAATATGAAATGTTCCGATGGCAGAGTCATCAAGAAAAATGCATTCGCAGAATGCGATGGTGTTATCGTGCCGTTAGTGTGGAACCATCAGCATAATAGCCCAGATCAGGTTTTGGGACATGCCTTACTTGAAAATAGAGAGGACGGAGTATATGCATATGGAACCTTTAACAATACAGAGGCTGGCCAGAATGCAAAATTACTTGTCCAGAACGGTGATGTGAATCGCCTGTCTATTTATGCGAATAAGCTCAAGCAGCAGGGATGCGATGTGATTCATGGAGTTATTCGTGAACTTAGTTTAGTTCTTGCAGGTGCCAATCCTGGGGCAGTGATCGAATCCGTCATGATGCATGGTGAAGATTCTTATGAAGAGGGGTATATCTATTCTGGAGAATGTATTGAGTCGGTTGACGGATTATTACATTCTGAGAACAAACATAAGGAGGAAGAAAAAGTGGAAACTAAAAAAACAGATGATCTGGCGTCAATGTTCAACGAACTTACTGATGAACAGCGAAACACAGTTTGTGAAGCAATCAAACATGCTCTTTCTGATGAAGCCAAAAAAGAAGATTCGAAAGAGAATAATACAGCCGGGGCAAAACCCAGCGCAGATGACGATAAAGAAGAGACAGTTGAAGACGTCTTCAATACTCTCACTGAAAAGCAGAAAACGGTAGTATATGCACTTATCGGTCAGGCGCTCGAAGACGCTGGAAATACCGCTGATGACGAAGAAGGAGGAAACGACAACATGAAACACAACGCTTTCGATGCAAATGAAATGGAAAATGATGAAAACACCCTCACCCATGCCGAGTTTGTTGAGATTATGGATGAGGCAAAGCGGAATGGCAGCCTTGCGGATACATTTCTGCAGCACAATATCACCCATCTTGACTACCTCTTCCCGGATGCAAAAACGCTTGAAAATACTCCGGGCTTCATCAAAAGAGATACAACCTGGGTTTCTGATGTCATGAATTCCGTACATAAAACCCCGTTCTCCAGAATCAAATCTGTGTTCGCAGATATCACAGAGGATGAGGCGAGAGCAAAGGGATATATCAAAGGCAGCCAGAAAAAAGATGAAGTTTTCACTATGCTGAAACGTACAACGACTCCGGTCACTGTTTACAAACACCAGTCTCTGGACAGAGATGATGTCATTGACATTACAGAGATCGACGTTATTTCCTGGCTGAAAACAGAAATGAGAATGATGCTGGACGAGGAAATTGCCCGGGCAATCCTTGTTGGAGATGGTAGAGGCAGCTCCGTTGATGGAAAAATCAACGAGCAGAACATTCGTCCGATTTGGACCGACGATGATGTCTATACTGTAAAATCTGAGATTGCAATCACCAAAGATACCACGGATGCAGAAAAAGCAAAGGCATTTATCGTGGCATGCAAGAAATCCAGAAAGAACTACAAGGGTTCCGGAAATCCGACAATGTTCCTCAGCGAGGATATGCTGACCGATTGCCTTCTGCTGGAAGATAACAACGGACGTGTTATCTATGATACTATCGACAAACTTGCAACTGCACTGCGCGTAAGCAAAATCGTTCCGGTACCGGTTATGGAAGGTCTTAAGAGAGAAGTTTCTACTAAGACACATATCCTGGGCGGAATCTATGTAAACCTTGTCGACTACAATGTTGGTGCTGACAAAGGTGGTTCTGTCAACATGTTTGACGACTTTGATATCGACTACAACAAAATGAAATACCTTATCGAGACTCGTTGCTCTGGCGCAATGATTAAACCATACGGTGCAGTAGCAATCGAGTTCGTTGGCGAAACCGCTTCCCTGACTCAGGAGGCGGCTTAATTTTTTTGTCCAAAAAATCAAAATGGAGTGACGAGCAATGAATAAATGGTATGGAAAAATAGGATTCTGTCAGACAGGTGAAATCGAACCCGGATTATGGGTAGAAGACCAAATAATCGAAAGAAAATATTTTGGTGACGTGAGCAGCACTCATTGGAAAAGACAGAACACCTCTGAAAAGGTGAATGATGACATTAGCCTTTCTAACCAGATAAGCATTTTGGCTGATCCGTATCTAAAAGAACATTGCTCGTCAATCGCTTATATTGAATGGATGGGCGAAAAATGGAAAGTGAGTGATGTCGAAGTACAGTATCCTCGTTTGATACTTAGCATTGGAGGTGTTTATAAGTAGTGGGTACACGAATGGATTTGCAGGTACTTCTCGAAACATTGTTGGGAAGCACGAATGTGTATTACCAGCCTCCGGAAACGTTAAAAATTAACTATCCTGCAATCATATATTCTAAATCGAGAATCGACACGAAAAAAGCGGACGATTCCACATATCTCAAAAATACTCGTTACAACATCATAGTTGTCGACAAAAAGCCGGACAATCCGGTTATCGATAAGTTGTTGGGACTTCAATATTGTTCTTACGATTGTCACTACACTTCTGACAAATTAAATCACGATTCATTAACACTTTATTATTAGTCCTGCATTTGGAGGGCTGTCACGGATGGGTTGTTTGGCGTTAAAGCTGGGCGTGACAGGACTAATATAAAAATAAGGAGGAAACTTAAATGCCTAACACACTTGTTTGGGATAACACCGGCGAACGTCTGTATGAGGCTGGTGTTAGTAAAACTGTACTTTACACTCAGGCTATTGGTGGAACATATCCGAAAGGCGTTGCTTGGAATGGCGTATCGTCCATTACTGATAAGCCATCTGGCGCTGAGGCATCTCCGTTATATGCGGATGATATTAAATATTTAAATTTGAGATCTGTTGAGGAGTATGCTGCAACAATTGAGGCGTATACATATCCGGATGAATTCGCCGAGTGCGACGGATCTGCCGAGATTGCTAAAGGTGTAACCATCGGACAGCAGAAACGTAAAACATTTGGTCTGTCTTATAGAACAGCGATCGGAAATGATACTGATGATGTTAATCATGGCTATAAGTTACATCTGATCTATGGGGCAACCGCATCTCCTACAGAGAAGCAGCATAACTCGCTCAACAATAGTCCAGATGTTAATCCATTCTCTTGGGATGTTTCGACAACTCCGGTATCTGTGGCTGGGCATAACCCGACAGCATCGATCGAGATTGATTCCACAAAAGCAGATCCAACAAAACTCAAAGCTCTTGAAGACATTCTGTATGGAAGTGATAAAGCTGAAGCAAGACTTCCGCTTCCAGATGAAATCGCACAGTTGATGAAAGCTTCCTGAGATTAATGTGAGTTGGTTATACTCATAGGATTTAAGAGATTACAAAAAGCCCCTTCAAAGATAGCTGGGGCTTTTTTTTTATGTAAAAAGAAGAACAGACATTCGAAAGGAGAATCATATGTTAAAAAAAGATATCAAATACGCTGACTTCAATGGAGTTGAAAGAGAAGAAAGTTACTACTTCAATCTGTCAAAAGCTGAGCTTATGGAGATGGAACTCGGAACAGTCGGCGGTTTTACAGAAATGGTAAACAAAATTATTGCAACTCAGGACACCCCGGCACTTGTCAAAATCTTTAAGGATATGATCCTTAAATCATATGGTATCAAAAGCCCGGATGGCAAACGGTTTGAAAAATCGAAAGAAATCTCCGAGGCGTTTATGCAGACAGAGGCTTATTCTACTCTGTTTATGGAGCTTGCAACGAACACAGATGCGGCAGTCGAATTTATTAACGGTATTGTGCCGGCAGAGATTTCAGAAAAAATGAAAGCTCAGAAAGCTTCTGAAGAAGATAAATAACGAAGAAAATCAAGGAGGATGGAATGCTTCAGATAATAGTACCTGCCATAAGACAGACCGAGTTGTGGGATGAATCCAAAGAGGAGTTTGTGACTGTTCCACCGATGAACGAGCAGACTTTACAACTGGAGCATTCCTTAATATCTCTTTCGAAATGGGAGTCAAAATGGTGTAAACCATTCTATTCCAATAAAGAAAAAACAGCAGAAGAAACATTAGATTACATACGATGCATGACCATCAATAAGAAAGTTGATTCGCGAGCATATTCCAATTTATCGCAGAAAGATATTGAGATGGTAAAAGAATACATCTATGCACCTATGAGTGCCACACCAGATATACATGAAAGTAGAAATGGTCGTGGTGGACCTAGCGAACCGATAACGTCGGAAATAATTTACTATTGGATGATAACATATGGGATTCCTGTTGAATTTGAGAAATGGCATCTCAATAGATTAATTACGCTAATAAAAATTTGTAATAAAAAGAACACTCCAAGACCTAAAAGGAGTACACAGCAAATTTTAAGAGATAATGCGGCAATTAATGCTGCGCGTAGGAAAAAGTTAAATACAAAGGGGTGAAGTAACATGAGTAATAGTTCACTGGTTAGTTATACAAGAATTTCTCCGAACAGTAATAGTCCGAGAAATCACAAAATTGATACGATTACCATCCATTGTTATACCGCGCAGGCCTCTGTAGAAGATATGGGAAATTGGCTTTGCAATCCAAGCGCTGAGGCAAGTGCAAACTATGGCATCGGAACTGACGGACGAATTGGATTATTTGTCCCAGAGGGGGATAGATCTTGGTGCTCCTCAAGTGCATCAAACGATAATAGAGCAATCACGATCGAATGCGCGAGCGATAGAACCGATCCGTATGCGATTAACAGTAAAGTCTATAATTCACTTATTGCGCTGTGTGTGGACATTTGCAGACGAAACGGCATTCGAGAACTTAAGTGGAGAGCGGACAAATCACTTATTGGTCAGGTGGACAAACAGAATATGACCGTCCATCGTTGGTTTAAAAATAAGGCGTGCCCAGGAGAATACATTTATAGCCGGCTTGGTCAGATCGCCGATGAAGTAAACGCTAAGCTTGGCGTTAAATCGGAAGACTATCCGGAGACACCTTTTGAGGTGCAGGTTATCATTGATGATCTTAGCATTCGTGAAAAGGCAACAAAAGATAGTACATTCGAAGGTTATACAAAAAAGGGAAAATTCACCATAACAGAAGTGTCTGGAGATTGGGGCAAGCTGAAGAGCGGTGCTGGATGGATCTATATTGGTGAAAAAGAATGGTGCACAATTCTCAGACATATCGGTGGCACATCCGCTAATAAACCTACGGCGAATAGCGGCAAATATCAGGTATATGTTGGTATTCCTGATCTTTGCATTCGTACTGGTGCTGGTACGAATTATTCCTTAACCGGTAAGCACACAGGAATTGGCACATTCACGATCGTTGAAGAAAAGAATGGATGGGGCAAGCTGAAGTCCGGTGCTGGCTGGATCTCACTTGCATTTGCAAAAAAGATTTAAGGGGTAAAAAAAAACAAAATGATTAGTTTTCGGCATAAGGGTGATTTTTCAAAAGCAACACAATATTTGCTGCGGATTAAAGATACAACAAAAATTAGTGTATTGGAAAAATACGCGCAAGAAGGTGTTGCTGCCCTTTCTGCAGCTACGCCTATTGACACAGGACAAACGGCTACGTCTTGGGGATACAGGATAGAGAAAACTAATTCTGCCATACGGTTAGTCTTTACTAACTCGAACATTAATAAAGGGGTTAATATCGCCGTTATACTGCAATACGGACACGGAACCGGAACTGGTGGTTGGGTTGAAGGAAGGGATTACATAAATCCAGCAATCCAACCTATTTTTGACAAAATTGCAAAAGAAGCTTGGGAGGAGGTCACTAGGGCATGAGTGAAGTTATTGACAATCGAGTCTTGGAGATGAGATTTGATAATCGGCAATTCGAGAGTGGAGTTGCAACAACATTGTCTACTCTTGATAAGCTTAAACAGAAACTTAATTTATCTGGTGCCTCCAAAGGGCTTGAAGATGTAGGAATGGCTGCGAAAGGCATAGATCTATCTGGACTTGGGGCAGGAATACAAACCGTTCAAGCAAAATTTTCAGCACTTGGAGTTATGGGTGCTACTGTGCTGGTAAATCTTACAAATCAGGCGTACTCGGCAGGAAAGAAGATAAGTGAAGCATTGACGCTGCAACCATTAAAAGATGGTTTTGCTGAATATGAAACTCAGATGGATGCTGTTCAGACCATCCTGGCAAATACTCAGAAGGATGGCACAAATATCGCTCAAGTAAATGCCGCATTGGATGAGTTGAATACATATGCCGATAAAACGATATACAATTTTACGCAGATGACAAGAAACATTGGTACATTTACGGCGGCTGGTGTTAAACTCGATACTTCTGTTAAGTCGATTCAGGGTATCGCAAACTTAGCGGCAGTATCAGGCTCAACATCACAGCAGGCGTCGACCGCTATGTATCAGCTTTCTCAGGCTATTGCAGCTGGTAGTGTAAAATTACAGGATTGGAATTCGGTTGTTAATGCAGGAATGGGCGGACAAGTATTTCAGGATGCGCTTATTCGAACATCTGAGCATTTACAGACAGGGGCAAAAGCAGCAATTGCTGCTAAGGGATCTTTTAGAGAATCTTTGCAGGAGGGTTGGATAACAACTGAGGTGCTTACCCAGACACTCGAGCAACTTTCCACCGCTGCCGATACTACCGAGGAGTATGAAGCCGCAGTAAAGAAATTTGTTGATCAGGGCTACACTCAAGAAGAAGCGAAGCAGATGGCTGATTTGGCAAGAACAGCCGGAAATGCGGCAACAAAAGTTAAGACATTTTCACAGCTTATCGATACTTTACAGGAAGCACTCGGATCCGGTTGGACTAAATCGTGGCAGCTCATTATCGGTGACTTTGAAGAGGCAAAAGAGCTTTGGACTGGTGTGTCCGATACTCTGAGCGATATGATTAACAAATCAGCAGATGCCAGAAATGATCTGATACAAGGATGGGTTGATCTTGGAGGACGTTCCTCGATGATCGAATCTTTTAAAAATTCTTTCACTGCACTTGGAAAAGTTATATCGCCGATCAAGGAAGCTTTCCGAGAAATTTTTCCGAAAGCGACTTCTGAACAGTTATACAACATTACCGAAAACATTAGAAAATTCACCGAAAGCCTTATAATAAGCGACTCCAATGGAGAAAAATTAAAGGTAACGTTCAAAGGTATCTTCTCCGTTTTGGATATCGGAATTGAAGCTATGAAATCAGGAGTAAAAGGAATTCGAGAGTTTGCTAGTAATTTTAAAGGGTTCAACTTTGATTTATTAGAGTTTACGAGTTCACTTGGCGAGTATCTTGCAAACCTTAGAGAATCAGTAATAGATGGCAACTTATTTGATAAAGTTGTTTCTAAAATAATAGATACATTATCGACTGGAATTTCAAAGGTTAAAGAGTTTGGCAAATCCTTAAAGCAAAGTGCTGATGAATCCATGACATTGCAGGGAATTGCAGGATTTTTACAGGGATTTTTTGGCGTGATTAAAGGAATTGGAAGTGCAGTCGTTAATGTTTTCGAAGATATTGGAAAAACCATATCGAAGGCATTCGGAAAAGGGAATATGTTCGAAGTATTCAATAGTGGCCTTTTTAGTGGATTTCTTGTCCTTATAAATAATTTTGTCAATACACTATCAGACACTTTCGAAAATATGTCATTTCTTGAGAGCGTACAGGATATTTTAGGTGGTGTTAAAGATACTCTCGAGGCATACCAAAAGAATTTGCAGGCAGATACCTTACTCAAGATAGCTGGGGCAGTCGGAGTTCTTGCCGCAGCACTGTTTGTAATAGCAACAATAGATTCAGATAAGCTCGGAGCATCCCTGCTGAGTGTTGGAACATTATTTGTTGAATTAACCGGTGCAATGGCTGTTTTGAGCAAGATCGACAGTGGATCAACTAAACCGCTATCTGGAATCGTGTCTAGTTTAGCTTCAATTGTCAAAACCGTTCAGATGATTGGTCTTACAGCTGCTGTTGTTATTTTAGCAGGCGCAATGAAAATACTTGCAACTCTTGATTGGGATGGGATTGAAAAAGGACTTGTCGGAGTTGCCGGACTTGTAGCGATATTAGTGTCGGCCGCAAAGCTTATGAATACCGAAAGTAAATCGATTACGAAGTTTGCAGGTCAAATGATTTTGATGTCAGCTGCTGTTGCTGCATTGGCAGTTGCCGGAAAATATATTGCATCGATGTCGTGGGACGAAATGAAAAAAGGCGGTGCTGGTATACTTGGACTGACTACAATACTCATGACAGCATGTAAGATCATGGATACAGATTCGAGATCGATTACGAAGTTTGCAGGTCAAATGATTTTGATGTCAGCTGCACTTGCGGCACTTATTCCAACAATAAAATCTTTCGGAGGCATGAGCTGGACAGCGATAGGAAAAGGTCTTACTGTCATTGGCACGTCATTGCTTGAATTTTCAATAGGACTAAAAGCGATGAATGGATCTAAAAAGGGAGCCTCTGCACTTTTAGTTGCAGTAGCCGCACTTCGAATTTTTGTTCCCGTACTGGAATCACTAGGAAACATGGATGCGAATGCCATTGTACAATCATTAATTACACTCGGATCTACATTTGCGGTGTTTGGTGCTGCTGGATTAATATTAAAGCCTCTGGTTCCAACTCTTCTTGGATTGGCAGGAGCGTTTGCTTTATTTGCAGCGGCAACCGTAGGCATTGGGATCGGATTGACAACCATTGCAGCTGGATTTTCAATGTTATCAGCCAGTGTCATAACTGGCGCAACGGCTCTTGTTGCCGGACTCGGCGTTATCACGACAGGAATTTTAGGACTTGTACCAGAAATCACGGAAATCATTGGAAAAGGAATTGTACAATTAGCAGCCGTTCTTGGAGAATACGCACCACAGTTGGCAGAAAGTTTTCTTAGGCTTATATCTGAATCACTGTCCTCATTAGCGAAATATACACCAGAAATTGTCGATTCATTGCTAATATTTGCAATAGGATTGATTAATGGAGTTGCTGAACATGCACCAGAATTGATAGCGGCGGCAACACATCTTATCGATTCTGTAATAAAAGGAATTTTTAGTGCGTTGAATGGACTCGATGCTAAAAATCTATTAATCGGTGTATTAGCTGTTTCTGGTTTAACCGGGCTTATTTACGCGTTAGCAGGAATCACATCGCTTATACCAAGTGCCATGGCTGGCTTGGCTGGGGTTGGCGCTGTTTTAGCAGAGTTAGTTGGGATTTTAGCAGTAGTTGGTGGAATCGCACAAATTCCTGGCCTTGAATGGCTTGTTACCGAAGGTGGCGATTTTCTACAAAAAATAGGAACAGCAATTGGACAGTTTACCGGCGGGATCATAGGCGGAGTTGCTGAAGGTGTTATATCGACACTACCAAGAATTGGAAACGATTTGTCGATGTTTATGCTGAATATTCAAACCTTCGTTGAAGGGGCTAAACAGATAGATTCGTCATTACTTGAAAGTATTCAGACATTATCCGCGACTATACTCATATTGGCAGGAACTAATGTTGTCGATGCCATAGCTTCTTTCTTCAGTGGAAATGATCATTTTTCTCGATTTTCAAAGCAGCTTACAGCATTCGGCGAAGGAATGAAGCAGTATGGAGAAGCCGTAAGTGGCCTCAACACTAGAGATATAGAGAATTCAGCAGCAGCGGCGGAAGCTATTGTTAAGGTTGTAGATGTATTACCATCATCCGGAGGAGTCGCACAATTCTTTTCAGGAAAACATGATCTTAGCCGGTTCGGAAAGGCTCTTATACCATTCGGAGAAGGCATGAAGCAGTATGGTGAAGCCGTAAGTGGAATAGATACCGGTTCCATACTAACTTCTGTTCTAGCCGCAAATGCAATAGTTGCAGTTGCAAATGCAATACCGACGGAAGGCGGACTCTGGCAATTACTCAGTGGTAGTAAAGATCTTGATCAGTTTGCAAATAAGCTTGTTCCATTTGCATATAGTATGAAGTATTATGGAGAGATTGCATCAGAAGTCAATACTACTGCGATTATTGGATCAACAGCGGCTGCGAATGCGATGATATCTGTAGCAAACGCAATACCAGTAACCGGAGGTTTCTGGAGCTTATTTGATGGCGATAGAGACCTCGGAGATTTCGGCAAGAAATTAATTCCATTTGGTGAAGGCATGAAATCGTACGCTGAAGCCGTATCTAATATCGATACGGGTGCGATATTATCGTCGGCACTAGCCGCAAATGCCATCATAGGTGTAGCAAACGCGATACCCGTGACTGGAGGTTTCTGGAGCTTATTCGATGGTGATAGAGATTTGAGCAAGTTCGGTACGAAATTAATACCGTTTGGGTATGGAATGAAATATTATGCCGATGCGGTATCTGGGATAGACACTGGTTCAATAATATCATCAACATTAGCCGCAAATGCCATAATAGGAATTGCAAACTCAATTCCTATGACAGGTGGATTTTGGAGTTTATTCAATGGTGACAAGGATCTTGGAGATTTCAGTAAGAAGTTAATCCCATTCGGCGAAGGAATGAGATTATATGCCAATATTGTTGCTGATCTTGATGCCATGTCTATCGTTAGGTCAGCAGATGCAGCGAGTGCAATAGTTGATGTGGCAAATGCAATTCCTATAACAGGTGGATTCTGGAGCCTATTTGATGGCGATAAGGACTTAAGTAAGTTTGGTACAAAGTTAATACCGTTCGGATATGGTATGAAGTCATATGCCGATGCGGTGGCAGAGATAGATACGCAAGCAATAGCGAGGTCGATAATAGCAGCTAATGGACTGATTGATGTAGCAAATGCTATACCTACCGAAGGTGGATTTTGGACATTAATTGATGGAAAGAAAGAGATTGGGGATTTTGGTCAAAAACTGATACCATTTGGAAAGGGAATGAAATCATATGCTGAAGCGGTTGATGGACTTAGTGTGGCTCCGATATTAGTTTCAGGCGTTGCAGCGAAAGCCCTAATAGATGTGGCTGAGTCAATTCCGGTAGAGGGTGGATTCTGGTCTCTGATTGATGGCAAAAAAGAGATTGGGGATTTTGGTCAAAAACTGATACCATTTGGAAATGGTTTAAAGTCGTATTCAGAAGCAGTGGATGGACTTAGTGTTGGATCAATATTAACATCAGCTGTTGCGGCTAATTCACTTATTGGAATACTAAATTCGTTACCTACCGAAGGCGGATTTTGGACGATAATCAATGGTGATAAAGAAATCGGGGATTTCGGTAAGAAATTAGTACCATTTGGCGAAGGAATGAAATCATATGCAGAAGCCGTAACGGGAATTGACGAAACTGCCATTATCCGATCTGCAGGTGCAGCATATTCTCTGATAGGTGTGGCAGAAGCGATACCGACAGAAGGCGGTATATGGGAATTATTCCAAGGTGGAAAAGATCTTGGAAATTTTGGTCAGAAATTAGTACCATTTGGCGAAGGAATGCAACAGTATGCCGCGGCAGTAACTGGATTAAAACCTAGCGCTATATCAGCCTCTGTTCCTGGCGTTAAATCGATGGTTTCCGTCATCGAATCTATCCCGGCCAATCTAAATCTTCTAGTCAGTGTTGACAGTATATCTGGAATTGGAGAAAAATTAACAGAATTTGGAAAAGCGATGATAGACTATTCTGAAACTGTTAATGGTTTGAATGCAGGATCTATTCTTTCATCGGTCGAAGCAGCTAAGTCCATTGTTGAGGTTATTAACAGCACTGCTGGAATGTATTCTGGCGGCGTTAGTTCATTCGTCGATTCTGTAAATAAATTTGCAGAGGCTAATATCGACGATTTTGTTAAAGTATTCGATGGCGCTTCTGGAAAAATGGAATCTGCTGGAAAAAAAATGCTGGAGTCATTACTCAACGGAATGAAACCAGTAACCGCGACGATTTTATCGACATTAACAGCGTTGACTACACAGATGAATTCAAATCTCAGTAGTAAAGCAAGCATGTTTCATGGGATCGGTGCGACATTAATGAACAAGTTTGTCTCAGGCATAAAAAGCAAAAATGATAATGTTGTATCAGGATCCACGTCAGGCTTATCGTCAGCGGTCAAAAATATGCGAAGCTATTACAGTAGTTTTTATAGTGCGGGTTCGTATGTGGCTGGTGGATTTTCATCTGGAATCAGAGCGAATATTCAAAGTGCGGCTTCGGCTGCTGCCCGGATGGCATCTGCGGCTTCAAACGCTGCGAGACAGAATCTGAAAATTCATTCCCCATCGAGAGTGTTTAAAGAGATCGGTTCTTACGTGCCACAAGGATTTGCTCAGGGTATAAGTATGTTCGGAGGACAGGTCAAAAAATCTGTTTCAACAATGGCTGATACCGCGATAAGCACAACTCAGAGTGTTTTGGCACAGATGCTGAGTATGATTGATAGCAATATTGACGCACAGCCAACGATTAGTCCGGTTGTTGACTTAAGTAATGCGAGAAGTGGAATCAGTGCTTTAAATGGAATGCTTAGCACAGGACAAACTATTGGAATCAGAGCGAGTCTCAACGACATCAATACATCCATGAATTATAAAAATCAAAATGGGGATATAGGTGAAGTTGTATCAGCGATCAATAAGTTGCGAAAAGACATTGGTAACATGGAACATGCAACATATCAAATTAACGGAATAACTTACGACGATGGAAGCAATATTTCAGACGCAATAAGCACTATTGTTAAAGCGGCGAGAATAGGAAGGAGGGTGTAAGATGGCTACGTATACAGTTGTTAAGGGAGATTGCCTCTGGGGGATTGCCAGAAGATTTCTTGGAGATGGCACCCGATGGACTCAGCTTGCGGATAAAAATGGGATATCGAAAACAAATCCTATAATCTATCCTGGGCAGGTTATTAATCTCGATGTAAATGGAACCTCTGCACCAAAAACTTCTCCCACATCTTCAACACCTACTAAGCCGACTGTGCAATATTTTGGATTGCAGGCTGGAACAGATAGGACATTGTTCGCAACATGGAAATGGAGTAGAGCAAATACAAACGGTTATAGCGTTTGGTGGGAATATGCAACTGGAGATGGTGTCTGGTTTGTTGGTAACATAACATCGACTGCTGAAAATGTCCGACAGAGTACATATTCAGCACCATCAAACGCAACAAAGGTAAGATTCTGGGTTAAAGCCATATCAGAAACCCATACAGTAAATAATGCCCAGGTGAGTTACTGGACTGGCAAGTGGTCAACAGCAATTACCTATGATTTCACAAACGCCCCTCCAGTAGCACCAAGCAATCTGAGTGTGTCGATTGATGACAAGTATAAACTCACGGTCACAGCACAATACACATCAACAAAGCCAGCGGCAGACGGAATTCAGTTCCAAATCGTTAAAGATAACACAACAATCTTTAACACTGGAAATGCTGAATTAAAGACTACGCTGGCTTCTTATTCTTGTACGGTGTCGGCTGGCGGGGAATATAAGGTACGTTGTAGAGCATATCGAGGAAAGTTATACAGTTCTTGGACAGATTATTCAAGCAATACAGCAACCGCACCATCAGCGCCAATAGGAATAACTTCAATTAAAGCAACATCAAAAACATCGATATATCTTGAATGGGATAGCGTTACGACGGCGACTAGCTATGATATCGAATATGCTACTCAGGAAAGTTATTTCGATGGATCGGATAAAACGAGCACAGTAAGCGGAATCGAATTCAACCATTACGAGAAAACTGGTCTTGAAACCGGAAATGAATATTTCTTCCGTGTACGGGCATCAAACAGCAAAGGCAAATCTGCATGGACAAGTCCGAAGTCTATAGTAATTGGAAAAACACCGGTGGCTCCTACAACGTGGTCATCGACAACAACGGCGATTACTGGGGAGCCGCTCACATTGTATTGGGTTCATAATGCCGAGGATGGGTCAAGTGAGACGTATGCGGAATTGGAGCTGATAATCGGAAGTAATAAGCAGACAAAAACCATTAAGAAGAGTACGGATGAAGATAAAAATGATCTTACAAGTACATACTCGGTTTCGACATCTGGGTATACTGAAGGAACAAAAATTCAGTGGAGAGTTAGAACAGCTGGCATAACAAAGGAATACGGAGAATGGTCTATCCAGAGAACTATCGACGTATATACGCCACCGACCATGTCTTTAAATATAACAAACTCAAAAGGTGAAGCGCTTGATGAGATTACTTCGTTTCCGTTTTATCTTAAAGGACTGACCGGTCCTAAGACGCAGGCACCGATCGGCTATTATCTGACAATAACCACAAAAAGTGCATATGAGACGGTTGACGAAGCTGGCTGTTCGAAGATGATAAGTAAAGGCGAGCAGATTTATTCAAAATACTTTGATACAACAGATCAGCTTACTATTGCTTTCTCAGCAGGAAACATAGACCTCGAAAATAATGTTACTTATACAATTTCATGCATAGCTTCTATGAATTCTGGTCTTACCGCAACATCATCAGTTGACATACTGGTCGCTTGGAAAGATGAAACATACCAGCCAAGTGCTGAAATTGGAATAAACAAAGACACGTTGACTGCGTATATACGCCCATATTGCGAGTATTACCCTTATGAATATTATGAGGTTACAAAAAATGGGTCAACATATACTCCAACGACAACTAAAATTTCGACAATTGATGGAACGTCGGTGAATGGAGCGGTGACAACAACTGGTGAAACAGTGTACTCTGGAAGATTAAATGGATCAACTGTATATTTTTGCGCGAGGGTTGCCAAAACTGGTAAGCCGGTGTCAGGCATCACGCTATCTGTATATAGACGTGAATTCGATGGTTCGTTCACAGAACTAGCAACTGGAATTGCAAATGGAAAGAATACTTACATTACTGATCCGCATCCGGCACTCGATTATGCTCGATATCGTATCGTGGCGACAAGCACTTCGACAGGGGCTGTAAGTTATACGGATATGCCTGGCTATCCGGTGAATGAGAAAGCAGTCATTATTCAATGGGATGAGGAGTGGCAGGAATTTGACGTTACTGACGGAAAAGAGACAAGCGAGAAACCATGGTCTGGATCTCTTTTAAGACTGCCATATAATATCGACGTGTCTGATAATCACAGCGCCGATGTTTCGCTTATAAAGTATCAGGGAAGAAAACGACCTGTGAGTTACTATGGCACACAGCTCGGTGAGACTGCGAGTTGGAAAGTCGAGATAGAGAAATCAGATGTTGATACTCTATATGCTCTACGGAGACTTGCGATCTGGATGGGCGATGTATATGTAAGAGAACCATCCGGAAGCGGATACTGGGCAAACATTTCCGTTTCATTCAGCCAGACACACAAAGTACTTACGATTCCAGTAACACTCGATATCACGCGAGTTGAGGGAGGTATCTGAATATGGTTGATTGGTCCGCATCGATGCAGCAATCATTTGAGTATTATATCGTTGACCCAGGGACATGGAAAGATACTGAGAGGATTCGCACGGTGAAATCATGTTCAATAACGCGTGATACATCGGCTGAGACTCTTGGGTCAGCTTCGATTGATATGACGGAATCGGTTGGAGAATGCTATATTCGAGCATATCTCGTTACAATTCAAAATGGTTTTAAAGATAAGCATCCATTGGGAACATTCTTAGTCCAAACGCCATCATTAAAGTTTGATGGAAAGGTAGAGGATATATCGGTGGATGCTTATACACCATTAATGGAACTTAAAGAAAATAAGCCACCGATAGGTTTTTTCTTATTAAAAGGCGAAAGTATTATGGAAAATGGCTATCGACTTGCTAGGACACATGTGAGAGCTCCAGTAGTTGCGGCAACCAACTCAGAACCATTATTTTCAAACTTTGTCGCCGAAACAGATGAAACATGGTTGGCATATATAAGCGCCTTAATCTCTAATGCAAAGTATTCCTTTGACTTAGATGAGTTAGGGCGTATTTTATTTGCACCGAATCAGGACACAGCATCACTTCAGCCCGTATGGACATACAACGACGGAAACAGCTCGATTCTATACCCAGATATCAGTATTGATCGAGATCTATATGGAATTCCGAATGTGGTTGAGGTTATTTATTCCGAAGGGTATGACAAGTATTATGCCAGAGTGGTGAACGATGATCCAAACAGCTCTACATCGACAGTGAGTCGTGGAAGAGAAATAGTACATAGGGTGAGCAATCCGGATTTGATCGGTAATCCAACGAAAAATCAGATCAATGAATATGCCGAACAATTGCTTAGAGATTTGTCTTCGTTGGAATGCACAGTGACATATACCCATGGCTATTGCCCTGTTCGAATTGGGGATTGCGTCCGACTTGATTATAAGGGAGCAAAACTCACTAATATTAAGGCAAAGGTAATTAGTCAGACAATTAAATGTGAGCCTGGATGTCCAGTAACAGAAAAAGCTGTTTTTACAACTAAATTATGGAGGTGATACGTTGTGATTCTATCAAGTGATCTTATAGATCAACTCGTCAAGGTTACCAGCAATGATGAACAAAAACTTACCGAGTCGAGTGCTTATGGAACAATTGTCAAATACGACAATAAAAACTATGTTCGTCTTGATGGGTCAGATTTATTGACTCCGATATCTGCAACTACAGTGTTGTCGGACGGCGACAGGGTAATCGTTACGATTAAGAATCACACTGCCCTGGTTACTGGAAATATTTCCTCTCCATCGGCAAGTGACAAAGATGTCAAGGAGATGGGTAGCAAGATCTCAGAGTTTGAAATAGTTATCGCCGATAAAGTAAACACGAAAGAGCTTGAAGCAGAGATTGCCAGAATCAATGATCTTACAGCAGATAATGTGACAATCAAGGAGAAACTTACGGCAAGTGCTGCGGAAATCGATGATCTCAAAGCAAAGAATATTGAAGTTGATGGGAAATTAACTGCTAATTCTGCTGAGATCGAGAATGTTAAGGCGAAAATGCTTACGGCAGAAGCAGCCGATATTAAATATGCGAGTATTGAGAATTTAAATGCGGCTAATGCTAAAGTAAATAATCTTGAAGCTACATACGGCGAGTTTAAAGATTTAACTACTGAGAAATTCGAATCAACGGACGCGACGATTAAAAATCTTGATACCAAATTTGCAAATGTTGATTTCTCGAACATCGGGAAAGCTGCAATCGAGCAGTTTTACGCCACATCTGGTATTATCAGAGACCTTGTTATCGGAGACCAGACAATTACTGGAGAATTGGTTGGTGTAACTATTAAAGGTGATTTGATTGAAGGCAATACAATTGTTGCAGATAAGCTCGTTATCAAGGGAGAGGATGGGCTTTACTATAAACTCAATACAAACGGTGAAAGTGTTGAGACTCAACAAACAGAATATAACAGCATTCACGGTAGTGTGATTCAAGCAAAATCAATCACGGCTACTAAAATTGATGTAAAAGACCTCGTTGCATTTGGAGCTACAATCGGTGGTTTCCATATTACTGAGGATTCTTTGTATTCTGGGGTAAAAAGTAGTGTTGACAATACGACTCGAGGAATCTATTTGGATAGCAAAGGTCAGTTATCGCTTGGGGATAAGGCAAACTACCTGAAGTATTACAAAAATCAAAATGGAGAATATCAGCTTGCAATTTCTGCAAAAAGTATCTCGTTTGGTGTAAGCGGTAGTTCTGATCCAGATCCAGACGAGCCAGAAGATGGTGATAACTTAGTCGATGTCATCAATGGCATCCAGAATGACATTAATAAAGTTAGACAGGAAGTAACAACAAGTCTGTCAATTGAGTCATCCAGGGGAAATATCTTTAAGAATGATTCGCAGGCCATGGTACTCACAGCTGTGATCTATCATGGAACCGAGAGAATTACTTCTATTACACGTCTTAAAACGGTGTTCGGAAATAGTACGGTTAGTGTCAGATGGTCGATACAGAAATTCAATGAAACATCATTTACAGTGATTTCTGCAAATGACTCAAGAATTGGAAGTGATGGATTCACTTTCTCACTCACACCTGACGATATCGAAAACAAAGTCACTTTAAAATGTGAATTCATTTTAAATTCTCTCATCAAAGCTTCAGATCAGATCACAGTGATCGATGTTACTGATGCCTATTCAGTTGTTTTAACAAGTGAGACATATACGTTCATCGGAGGCACTTCCGGTGCCGAGGCAGGACAGACTTGTTCGACAGAGGCTGCAGCATATTGTGGGCAAAATCAATGTTCAAAAGTGTCGGTGAATCGATCCGCAATTGTATGCCCAGCAGGTATTTCCGCAACGGTAACAAACAACAATACATCTCTTGCGAAAATCACTTTTAAAACAACAGCAATCATAAGTTCTGCGTGCGAGGCGACTATACCAATTGTAGTAGACGGCATGACATTCTATAAGAAATTCTCGTTTGCTGTAGCTAAAGCAGGCGCAACTGGACCTAAGGGAGATCAGGGAGTTGCTGGCAAGGATGGTAAAGACGGAGCGACAACCTATTTTCATGTTAAGTATTCGGCCGTTTCAAATCCGACATCTTCAAGTCAGATCGGTGAAACACCAAATACATATATTGGAACCTATGTCGATTTTATATCGGAAGACTCAACTGATCCAAAAAAATACAGGTGGTACCGATTTCAGGGGCTGCAGGGAAAACAAGGCGAAAAAGGAATCCCGGGCGAGAATGGGGCCAATGGTAAGACATCATATCTTCATATCAAATATTCAGATGATGGCGGAAAGACATTCACATCAAAGAATGGAGAAACTATGGGCGCCTACATTGGAACATGTGTTGACTTCGAGGTTGACGACCCAACAACTGTTAAATCTTACTCATGGGCACGAATTAGAGGAGATCAAGGCCCACAGGGACTGCAGGGAGTTCAAGGAGAGCAAGGAAAACAGGGAATTCAGGGAGATCCTGGAAAAGATGGAAAGACAACCTATTTCCATATCAAATACAGCTCAATTGCCAACCCGACTTTACCAAGTCAGATGAGTGAAATAGCTGATACATATATCGGAACCTATACAGATTTTACAGAGGCTGATTCCACAGATCCGAAAAAGTATACATGGCATCGTCTTGAGGGAATTCAGGGAGAGCAGGGAAAACAGGGAATCCAAGGATCGACGGGTGCTGATGGTAAAACCTCATATTTGCACATCAAATATTCGAACGATGCCGGTAAAACGTTTACTGGAAATGAGGGAGAAGATAGCGGCGAATATATCGGCACTTGTGTCGATTTTAACAAAAATGATCCGACGACTGTTACTGCATATAAGTGGTCAAAAATGAAGGGCGAAGTCGGGGCAACTGGAGCTGCAGGAAAAGACGGAATTGTTATAAGCATCACCGGAAGTAATGGCTTTACCTTTAAGAACAGTCGAGGCAGCACTGCATTGACTGCTCACGTTTTTAAAGGTGGGGTTGAGCAGGAAATCACAGATGGCGGTATTTGTGGATCACTCGGAATAATCAGATGGTATGTTGGCACTTCTACAACGGCAAAAGCTACAGCCAGAAGCATCACCGTAACGGCAGATGATATCGCGAATATTGGCTCGTATACATGCCAGCTTGAGTAATGAAGAAAGAGAGGAAAATTCAAAATGGCGGCTAAAGCATCATGCCAGGTTACAATTGCCGATATTACGGATGCATATTCTGTAGTATTGACAAGTGAAACCTATACTTTCATGGGAAATACGTCTGGAGCACCAATTGGTTCCGCTTGTACGACTCAAGCAATAGCCTATCAGGGTGATACTCAGTGTTCGAAGGTTATAATCGGAACAATTTCATGCCCAACTGGCATTTCCGCATCTGTTTCAAATAACGGAATGGCATCTCCAACAATTACATTTAAAACAACAGCGGTTATTTCTACAGCATGTGAGGCAAGTGTTCCTGTAATTATTGATGGAATTACGATCTATAAGAAATTCTCATTTGCGGTTGCCAATCAGGGAGCTGGTTTTGGATGGAATCTAGTCAGAAACAGTAAATTGAGTGATGGAACAAAGCACATAGTCGCTGAAGATGTGGCGATAAATGTTGTTGATGATTCTGCCTACGGCAAGGCTTTATCGGTAATTCCTGTTTCTGGAAAACGGATATATTGGAATGTCGAAAAGGTATGGGTTGCAAATGCAACATACACAGTTTCGTTTATTGCAAAAGCATCGGTTGCTGGGCAAAAAATACGACCGTCGAGATCATGCGTTGATTATGGCGAAGACATATCGTTAAGTACGGTCTATAAGCAGTATACGACACAGATATTATCAACAGCGACGGTTGATGGCGGAACGTTGTCATTTAGCTTTAGTAATGCAACTGGGGACATTACCATTACAAATGTCAAACTCGAAAAAGGAACGAAGGCGACAGAATGGACACCGCATCCGGACGACTTGGTTGGCGATACAGGTAAAGGAATTAAATCGACTGCGATTACGTATCAGGCAAGCACGTCTGGAACAACGGTTCCGACCGGTACTTGGTCTGGATCTATACCAACAGTTTCAGCCGGACAATATCTGTGGGTGAGGACTATATTTAGCTACTCTGACAATACGACATCCACAATATATAGCGTTAGCCGTATGGGTGCAAATGGTGCTACTGGCACTAACGGAAAGAGCATCGGATCTGTAGTTAACTACTATTTGGCAACTACATCCTCTAGTGGAGTTACAGCAGCGACGAGTGGATGGACAACAGCTGTCCAGTCGGTGTCTGCGGCTAAGAAGTATCTTTGGAATTATGAGGTTGTGAAGTATACCGACGGAACCGTGGCGAGTACAACTGCGCCTTGCGTCATTGGATCATACGGTGATCAGGGAAGTAAAGGAGATAAAGGTGATAAGGGGGATAAAGGAACAGATGGAAACTCGGCGTTAACTCTTATTACAAACTATTCATATACCAAATCCGAAATCGATATATATTCAGCAAATGGATATTCTGGGACATGGAATGTCGAATCGACCAGCGGAGTCAAAACTGGTGACACAGTATTTTTAAGGGTCATGAATACATCGATAAATGGGTATTGTTATATAACGGCTAAGGTCACGCGAGTTGTATCAGCAACTTCGTTAATTTGCGCAAGTACAGGTACTTTTGGAAAAGGCGATACTGGATCAACCGGAAACGGCATTAAAAGCATTGCTGAGCACTACGCAGTCTCCACATCCAATTCGACTGTTCCTACATCGTGGTCATCCACCGTTCCGACAATGACAGAGAGCAACAAATATCTCTGGAACTACGAGACAATTACTTATACAAATGGGACAATGGTTGATACTACGAAACGAGTCATAGGTGTATATGGCAATAAAGGCACTACAGGTGCCACTGGATCACAGGGCTATAGTCTTGTAGCAAACGTAGTCAGAGATGCCTTTACTGAGTCTCAATGGGCTACGTACGGTACTATCAATCATGAGGAAACCTGGTCCAGTACATCTGGTATCCGTAATGGTTGCCGGATTGGTGATATGTTTGCAATCGTTGGAACTGCAACGGACACAAAAAATGCTCATGTTGCTTATTATCGGAGTAATACTGCATCTGGAGATCTGAAAGGTTTGTGTATAAGCCATACAATTATCCCGAGGGGTGCAACAGGAGCTACTGGCAGTAAGGGAGATAAGGGCGATACTGGTGCAAGTGGAAAAGGCGTTAAATCTACTGCAGTAACATATCAGGCAAGTTCGTCTGGAACTACGATCCCTACTGGAGTATGGTCAGCAACTCCCCCGGCGACAAGTGCGGACAAACCATATTTCTGGACTCGTACGATCATCACCTATACGGATAATACAACTTCAACTGCTTACAACGTCGGTAGTACACCGGAAGGAATTGTCGTCGGCGGACGAAATTTAGCAATGAATACTAACAAAGGAACAACCGGATGGAGTTGGTCAATGCAAACTGGCGGCTATTCCAAAGAATCTGTATCCGAAACTGGAGTTAATACATGTAAACTTACACGAGATTCGGTAAAACAATCCGGATGGTCTGTAATACAGTTTTCTTATATTGGACGCACAAAATGGGAGGCTGACACGAATTATACCGTATCCGTAGATGTCAAAGCAAGTGTTTCTACATCGATGGATCCAGGCTTTAGACATGGTGACAGTTCAAACATGTTGATACAATCATGTAAAGCCGTAAACAACAAAACAGTTGCGAATGTATGGACAAAACTGGTATGGGTTGTAAAATCAGCAGCAACATTGCCTAGCGGAACTTCACAGAATACATATTTTACTGGAATGAACAGTAATGTTGGGGTCTCATATCAGTTTAAAAACCTTAAGATCGAAAAAGGCAATACTGCAACTGACTGGACTCCAGCACCGGAGGACTATGTATCATATGTCGATGTTGAGTATTATCTTTCGACATCACCGACTTCTCTTTCTGGAGGATCATGGTCAACAATAGCACCGACTTGGGTCAATGGAAAGTACATGTGGAGTCGTACAGTAACAATTGATGGGTCTGGAAACAAAACCTATTCTCCAAATCAAAATGGAGTCTGCATTGCTGGGGCACAAGGCGCTACAGGTGCAAAGGGAGACAAGGGCGATAAAGGTGAAACCGGAGCTACTGGCGGAACTGGAGCAACCGGTAACGGTGTCAAATCCATTGTAGAGCAGTATTATAAATCAACTTCTGCGACATCTTTGAATGGCGGTTCATGGGGAACGACTTATCCTGGATGGGAAAATGGAAAGTATATCTGGACCAGGTCTGTTATCACTTATACCGATAACACATCTTCAACAACTACCGCAGTATGTGTAACCGGGACAAAAGGAGATAAAGGAGATAAAGGAGATAAAGGAGATAAAGGTGCCACTGGACATGCTGCTTTACAAGTTAAACGAAATTGGAGTGGAACATATGTAACGGTTGGCCAAACGGCAACTGCGGCAACAGGTGATTTCAACAGGACTCCTGTTGCTGGCGATGTATTTATAGCATTAGATGGATCATCAAATACCGGAACTTGGCTTGTGACGAATGTATCTGGAACAACCGTATCCATTAAGCTCTTGGCATATGTTAATAGCAAAGGAGATGCAGGGGCTGATGGAAATTCAGTATGCACTCTCACGACAAACTATTCGTATACTCAAGCCGAAATCGATAAATATTCTGCTGATAATTACTCTGGAATTTGGGCAGTGACATCCACAAATGGCGCGAGAGTCGGGGACCTTGTGTTTTTAAGAGTGACAAATAAGACAAAAAATGGGTATAGCTATATACTGGCAAAAATAACATCCATCGTATCTTCGACAAGCGTTAAATGCACAAGTACTGGATCTATCGATAAAGGTGAACAAGGAGCCAAAGGAGATCAAGGATCTAAGGGTGATAAGGGCGAATCCGATATAAAATGCTACAAGTTAAGAGGCGGGTCGAATCAAGTTGTTTGGTCGAAGCTTGGAACCCTTGTGTCAGACGGAGACAATAGTAATTTCGTTGTGACTATTTATACGGGTGATGGGTATAATGGAAACGCTTATCAGAATTCCAAAGCTGAAATAGTAATTAAGGATGCATGGCAATCAAGTGCATCAACTACTTCGGCATTTGGAGTCAGTGTGACCAGACAAAATTGCGAAAATTTGAAAGTTCAAGTTAGAGCGATCGCAAGCAATAAATGCGAGCTTTGGGTATATTTGCCATGGACGTACAGTTGGGGCACATACACCATTGCTGGAAAATATACATCATGGATTGAAGGTTCTGTAACTCAAACGACTGAGCCAACGGATGGGACCGTTCAGAAACTTGAATATCGGATGAATCCAGAAAATGCTGCTAAAACAGCAACCAATTGGATGGAGTTTAATGAAGGAACGGGTCTTGAAATTGGTGATAAATCATCAGGGTCATGGTCTGGCTATAGAACAAAGATAACCTCATCAACTTTTGAGATTCTAAATAAGGCTGGAACAACTCTTGCAAGCTACGGGGAAAAATTGATCCAGCTTGGAAAGAACGCAAAAGATGCAGTTATTGAGTTATGTGGTGGTGTCGGTAAGATTTTGGTTGAAACAAAATCCGGCAATGCGGCTCTGTCAATCCAGAGCGAATATGTGGATATTAAAGGTGTCCACGAATCTGTATTGGAGACATCAAGTTCTTCTGGAAGCTGTATAGCCGGAGCTGTTGACGATTCTTTTGTTGTAAATACTTACTCGGATGCCAACAACAAAGCAAACTTCGATATTGGTAACGGTAGCATTATTCTTGAATCAAAGAAGAAAGGTTATCAGGCAGAGGTCGAATTTTATGGCTGTGGCTGGTCTGGAGGAGTGTATACTGGAGCGTTCGCACCGACCAAGGCGTACTCCGAAAAGATTATGTTAGGAGATAGTGGAAGAGTATGGGAGCGTTTGATTGTTAAAAACTCCCCACAGGTAACATCCGATCGCCGCGCCAAAACAAACATATTTCCACTCGGTGAGAGCAAGATCAATAAGACGGATATTCATTCAGAGCTGTTCGATCGCTTAAAACCAGTTCAGTATCGGATGATTGACGGTGATGGGCGCATTTGTTATGGATTCGTCGCACAGGATGTCGTAGAAGCCATGCGAGAACTCGGGATCCGAGAAGACGAGCTGGATCTGGTACACCACGACAGGAAGAACACTGAGGATAGCTATATTGATACTTATAGTATGGTATATACCAATTTGATTGCGATAATAACGCATGAGCTTCAACTCGAAAAGCAAAGAAGATCGAACCTTGAAGTAGAGGTTGCGGATCTAAGAAGTGAACTTGAATCCATGAGAGATAATATCTCTGGAGATACAAATTAATTTTTAGGAGGACAAAAATATGGCAGTATCAGCAACTTACACAAAGGACATTCATTATTCTGGAATCATCACAGTTGACGGCGAGACCGTTGTGTCTATGGACGCTAATATGGATGCAAAACATCCGGATGTTCCAATTGTCAATCGCTACATCAACAACGGTAGAAAGTATCGTGCCAATAAAAATGATATTGATGTTGTTGTTGACAAATTCGAGAACGACATCTGGAATGAGTATGACAAGTATGCAGCTGAACTTGAAGCAGCGAAAACAACTCAGACAGATAAGGAGGCGTAAGTATGGACTATACGGTATTAACTGAACATTTTGTGGTGGTTGTGGTTGTGGCTTGCCTTGTACTTGGATACATTATCAAGCACGCGAGCCTGTTCCATTGGCTTCCGAATGACGATATTCCTGTAGTTCTTGCCGCGGCAGGAGCAATCCTAAACGCGGCAGTTGGCGGCATTACTGTGGAAAATATTGTCTACGGTGCTCTGATGGGATTAGCGTCCACCGGTATGCATCAGGGATTCAAAAAATTTATAGAGGGGAATAGCTCGGACGGAGACGCTGAGATCACACATAATAATGACTGAATTTACAATCACATCCACACAGATCATCTGGTTTTGTTCATTCGTAGCAGCTCTGTGGGGATTATGGAAAGTTGTTAAAGAAGCTAAAAAGCCAAATGATGAGCTTAAGGCTAAAGTCAGCAAACATGACCAGCTTCTTGACAACGACAATAAACGATTGTCTGAGGTTGAAACATCTAATCAGATGATTCTCCGAACATTGCTCGTCATCGTGAATCATGAGATTACCGGGAATGGTATCGATAATATGAAACAGATACGGGATGATCTGCAGGAATATCTCATACATAAATAATTCAAAATGGATAAGAGGGGATACCGTTACTGGTACAACCCCTCTTATTTTTCTCAAGCTATTCTTTTTGACCGATTATTTTTATGCCGGCTTTGATCTGGCGTAAATCGCTATAGCCGTCCCGATTGCCATAATATTTATCAATGGCGTTATATGCCGAGTAGTACGATTTATAAATATTATTATCACCATCAAGGCTCGTACACCATCCATTGCCATCCCTTTTTACTTTGATACCTCTGTATGTTCTCGTTTTGTATTCTGGGATATAGCTATCTTTTCCTATGATGCGCATTGACTTATCTCCTATCTTAAGTTACCATCATTAATGTCTTATCAAAGTAGGAGATCTTGTAGTGAAAAAAATGGATACAGAGACAAAAGAAGCTCTTTCGGGTGCAGAATTTACCGTGTACCGCTGGAAAAACAACACCTGGAGTGAATT
>OGFJ01000069.1_pt1 | contig 90302 bp, 84 predicted proteins | sample 1570861 | NCBI WGS metagenome assembly OGFJ01 (sample SAMEA2582060, study PRJEB24529) | metagenome | biome: Human gut stool | place: China | collected 2011
AAAAGCCGCTGTTTCCATGTGCGTAAAACAAGGTCTCTATAAACGTAAAAATTCAAACGGCAACATGCGTGCTATGACGAAATTCGTGTGGTACGTGTGGCACCTGACACTGAAGATGTTGAAGCGACGGAGCCAGAACAGCAAGATCACCGTTGAGAAGTTTTCAAAGCTGTGGGATCTGTTTGTTGCTCCGCCGAGGATAACCACTTGTATTTGGGGAAGGTGACCGATGTTGTTGTGGGGAGCCGGATGCGTTAATTGCGCACGTCCGGTTCTGCGAGGGTTGAGGGGCTTATGCCTACTCTTCTACTCACTAGACCTACCCCAGACGTCCTAAAGCATAAAAAGCGACCGGTAGAGGGGGCACCACAGCTGCCGCCTCTACCCGATCGAAAGGCTTTTGATCTGTTTCAAAAGCATTGCGCGGCTTTATGACCCTTCGGAAAGCTCTCATTACATGGTACTAATTCTCGTAGTATGTAATTGTTTCAAACTCACTTGAAATATGAGTGCCGGATTTTCCAGCCACAATATCTTCGATTTTGTCTAAAGATCCGATCACTGCTCGAGCTCCTGGTTGCGATGCAAACTCACATGCAGCCGACACCTTGGGGCCCATGGAGCCCGCAGCAAATCCCAGTTCGAGAAGCATTTGCGGCGGGGCAGATTTGATGCACTTCTGATCAGGTGTTCCCCAGTTGACAAAAACCCCCTTAACGTCAGTGGCCATAACAAAATAATCTGCCTGCAAGGCTTGGGCCAGAAGCGAGCCGCAATAGTCCTTGTCGATGACAGCCTCCACGCCATGCAGCTGTCCGTCCTTGCGGACAACGGGGATGCCGCCGCCTCCGCCGGAAATAACAAGTTTTCCTGCTTCAACGAGCAACTTGATCGATTCCAGTTCGACAATTTTTCTGGGCTTTGGGCTTGGAACTACCCGTCGATAATGATTGCCGTCCTGTTTGAGTAACCAGCCGTGAGTCTGCGCAAGCTCTTGAGCTTGTTGGGAGTTGTAAACAGGGCCGATGAATTTGGTGGGGTTTTGAAAGGCAGGATCCTCTGGCGAGACTTCGGTTTGTGTGATAACGCAAACCACCTCACGATCGGGCAGAGCATTTCCTAGCATTTGAGAGAACAAATAGCCAACCATGGCCTGACTTTGAGCGCCGAGGCTGTCAAACGGGTACGGATCAACCTCGTGCGAAAACGCCTGATTCTGGAGGGCCAGCAAACCGACCTGCGGACCATTGCCATGCCCTAGAACAAGCTGGTGCTCATGCGCGATGTTTTTAAGAGCCTTAACTGCAATTGCAATGTTCTTTTTTTGAACATCGCATGTCAATGGCTCGCCGCGGCGTAAAAGCGCATTTCCACCAAGAGTCACGACGATTTTCATTAGCAAACTCCAAGAATCGATTAGAAAAAATCCATAAAAAAGATGGAGATATTGATTTGAATGCCACGAAAATCTAGCATAACTGCTTATTTAGCAAATGAAGAAAATAGAATGTCAAATTCAATTTATTTGATTTGATTTCGGTGGTGAAATTTTTATCTTTTGTAGATTTAAATAATGATAGGCAATGGTCAAATAATTTGAACTGTTAACAGAGGATTTCGCTGCGATCAGAAGAGAAAGAAGTTGCTTGTGATTTACCAACAACCGAAAACCCCAATAAGATCAGACTATTACGCCAGATAATGAGAGCAATGTCAGAAGATTTCAGGTGTGATTTTTTTTGAACGGAGCAAGCAATATTTGTCACGTCAAGAAAGAGGCTATCAATAGTATAATCGAAGAGACGCACCTTTATATATGCAGGCGGTTGTTATTGTCGGTATCTGATGCAGTCCTTCGCGAGATTGTCTTTTACATTCCAATTATTTTGAACTGTATTGTTTAAATTATTCGTTAATCCAATTGGCTTTCAGGAGTATAATTTTTTTCAAGTTGTTAATTTGGAATAAGAAATAAACTGTTTGAACTGCCAGATATCACTCGACGAGAGCATCCTTGAGGAGTAATGCTTTCTCCGGGAGGTAAGCAATGTCATTTTCTTCGGATTCAATCAGAGTTCTGCGCGTCATTGCAGAAACGGGTAGTTTTTCGGAGGCAGCAGGTGTTTTACATCGGGTTCCTTCTGCAGTGAGCTACGCAGTCAAAAGAATGGAAGATGAACTCAACGTCAAGCTGTTTGTTCGAGGCGGCAAGACGGCAGTTCCGACGCCTGCGTGTCGTTACCTTCTCAGTCATAGTGCATGGATTCTTCGCAGTCTGAGTGATTTAGAGCACGGAGTGGCGCAGATTGCCAATGGTGTCGATCGTGATTTCAAGATAGCTCTGAATTACATCGTCAATCCCAAACCCGCTACAAAATTGATTTCGCTTCTGGCGCAAAGGTTTCCCTACACGGATTTTTCAGTCCGGACAGAGGTCTACAACGGCTGTTGGGATGCCCTTTATCAAGGACGTGCTGATTTTGTGATTGGCGCACCTCAGACGGCTCCGTCGATGGATGGCATCGGCACCCGATATCTTGGCGAGGTCAAGTGGAGCTTTACTGTGGAATCTCGGCACCCGCTCGCAACTCAGGGAGATTTTTTACATACAGAACTTGTTCGCAAATATCCGTCCGTGGTTGTGCTCGATACGTCGACGCAGCTCGTTCGCAAAAGAACATGGGAGCTCTCGGGGCAGAAGGTCATTGAAGTGGCCGATCTCCAGATGGTGCTCGAGATGGTCAAGGCGAATGTTGGTATTGGATTTTTGCCCAATGCATTCATTCAGAAGGCTCTTCAGGCCGGGGATGTCGTGGTTAGAAGCATTGACGGATGCAAGCAACCGGTTCCTGTTTTTTACGCCTGGCGTACACAGCGCAAAGGTGTGTTGTTAGAGGCTTTGCTTGACTGTTTGGCAAATGAGTTTTCTCCGTCCGAATGGTTGGGTTGAGTCGGAATTTGCTATTTGTGGAGGACGCATTCATGCACGATCAGCTTTTTGCCGCAGCTGCTGCTGGTGATATTTCTACTGTTGAATCCTTGTTAGCTCAAGGAGCCAACATTAATGCTCGTGATAAAGGCAAGCAAACACCGATTCTGGTGGCAGCACAGAACAAGCAGTACGACATGATTCGTTATCTGGCCTCCAAAGGGGCCGATATCAACGCCCAATGCAACAAGAACTTCAATCCGTTCATCCACGGTTGCATTACCAACGATCCTGAATTGGTTCGTTTGATGGTTTCGCTGGGAACCGACCTAACGCGCTTGACTCGATTCGGAGGCAATGGCCTGACTCCCGCTGCTGAAAAGGGTCACGAGGAAATTGTCAAGTTCCTGCTTGAAAATACAGACATCAACGTCAATCTCACTAACACCGTGGGCTGGACAGCATTGATTGAAGCAATCATCCTCAACGATGGCGGCGAAAAAATGCAACGCATCATCCGCATGTTGCTTGAGCACGGTGCTGATCCCCGCATGACCGACGAATGGGGAGTGCCTCCTGTTGAGCTTGCCCGCCGTAAGGGCTACATGGAAATCGTTGCAATCATTGAAGAGTATCTGTAACGAGAAGCATAAGAGAGCGAAAAATGGCGGCTCCCAATGTTGTTTCAATTGATGCTCGGATTGCTTCTGTTGTAGCAGAGCCTGCAGTTTGGAACATTGTCAGTCGCCACGCCCGAGTGATCAATATCAACTATCGCGGAGTTCTTATCAGTCTCGTGCAACCTGCTGTTGCCTATGGTCCTAGGCAGATTCGGCTCAGTCGGTTACCCAACACAAATCAGGAACTTGGCGATCTTTTTCCCATCTGTCGCGCAACCACTTTTCATTGCGATTTGCCCTCTTTTGCGGAGAGCTGTGTCAACGAGAAGATATTGCTCTTGGCTTATCAAGCGCTTTGTCGGGTTGGCAGGCCCGCCAGGGATTGCTTTTCTGAGGCGCTTCAGAAGCGGCTCCAGAGTGCAATTCTCGATTTACTTAAATCGCTTGACGAAAGGAGTGACTGCACGCAGGCGGTGAACAAGCTGGTTGGACTCGGTCAAGGACTCACTCCCAGCGGAGACGACTTTCTTTGTGGTCTTCTTCTGTCGGGTTCTTGTGCCTCAAGTCCATACCAAACACAAATGACGTCAGTAAAGCGCTCAATTCTCGGATGTGAGGCGCAAACACATCCGGTGAGTTTTGCCTTTCTGGCAGATGCCATGAGTGGACAGGTTAGTCAACCGGTAGAGATTCTTTTGCGCGTTCTCCATGGTGAAGCGCTGTGCACTCCCCACGCTGCTTTAGAGGCCGTGACTTGTCTTGGGCACAGGTCTGGTTTTGACATTCTGAGCGGCTTGATTGCGGGATTTCGAATCCCCATAACTTGGAGAAACAATTTATGCCCGTTCATACCTTACTGAAACGGAACACTTACGTCGATTCGGTGACGCTGATGCGCGTATCAACCGCTGCCAGCAAGCTCGATGGCGTTAACAAAGCCTTCGTTGCTATGGGAACACCGATGAACAAATCGGTTCTGCGGGACTTGGGACTGGTTGATGAGACGATTGAGTCTGCGGCAACCGCTGATCTGATGATTGTCGTGGATCTCAAAGACGAAGGCTCTTTTGAAGAGACTCTCAAGAAAATCGAAGAACTCCTGGCGCGCAAACCCAAAACCGACAACGGACAGATTCAGGAAAGCTTCCACAGTCTGGCCGCAGCAGCTGAAGCTAATCCGGAAAGCAACTTTGTTGTCATCTCGGTCAATGGAGCTTTTGCCGCCCGTGAGGCACGTAAGGCTTTGAAACTTGGCAAACATGTGATGCTCTTTAGCGACAATGTGTCCATTGAAGAAGAGTTGAGCCTCAAGGAGCTAGCGCATGAAAAGGGCTTGCTGATGATGGGCCCCGACTGTGGCACTGCCATTATCAATGGTGTGGGTCTTGGCTTTGCTAATCGAGTTCGTCGCGGAAACATCGGTGTTGTGGCTGCCTCTGGCACGGGTGCGCAAGAAGTCAGCGTCCGTATTCACGAATTTGGTGGCGGCATTTCTCAGCTCATCGGAACAGGCGGTCGCGATTTGAGCGAAACCATCAATGCCCGCATGATGCTCGATGGTCTGGCTATGCTCGCTGAGGACCCCCAAACCGAAATCATTATGGTGGTCTCTAAGCCGCCTGCCGCGGCGGTTGCACAACGAGTGATCGACTGTGCATCAAAGATTAACAAGCCCGTCTTCATTCAGTTTTTAGGCTGGCAGGGCGACAATCATCCAACTGAAAACGTCCATATTTTTGCTCACAGCAAACCTGCTGCCATGGCCGCCGTCATTGCCTCTGGTATCCCTGAGGAAATGATTGACAAGCATGCTCTGAACTGGCCGTTGATTGAAGAAGTTCGCGGCAAGCTCAAACCCGAACAGAAGTACATTCGAGGCCTGTTCTGCGGCGGCACGCTGTGCGACGAGGCGCTGTTTGCTGCTAGCGCCAAGTACGACAACGTGTACTCCAACATCCATCCGGATCCCCAAAAGAGGATCGGTCCCAATGATAAGAGCATTGCCCATACGTTCCTTGACTTTGGTGACGATGCCTTCACCAATGGGCGCGCTCACCCGATGATTGATCCGACTTATCGCATTGAACGCATCCTGCAGGAAGGTCGTGATCCTGAGGTTGGCTGTCTGCTTCTTGATTTTGTTCTTGGTTTTGGGGCAAGTTCGGATCCAGTCGGTCTCACGCTTGATGCTCTCAAAACAGTCAAACATCAAGCCCAGCAGGAGGGACGTCACCTGGAAGTGCTTGCCTATGTCTTGGGCACCGATCTCGATGAACCCGATGTTAAAAGTCAGGTTGCCATGCTCGAAGAAGCAGGTATCACGATCGCCTCTAGTTCGACCAATGCAGGCCTGCTGGCTCGTGAGTTTGTTTTCAAGGGAGAGTAAAAGATGTCGCAGCATTTGTTTAAACAGCAATTGAACGTTCTCAACGTGGGACTTGAGCAGTTTTCCGAAGATCTTAAGCGTCAGAACGTCAAAGTGACACAGCTTGATTGGCAACCTCCGGCCGGCGGAAATGAAGAACTGATCCGTGCGCTTAGCGTGGTTGAGCGCGAGGACATTGCGCAAAAGATTGAGGCTGCCAACCAGCAGGCCTACGAGCGCATCGTTTCTGCTCAACCCATTCTTATCGGGTATGGACGGGCTATTGACGTGGTGCCCGGGATGACCGAGCGCACGCTTTTGCATGCCGGGCCTCCAATTGATTGGGAAAACATGAACGGCCCGATGCGCGGGGCGGTCACTGGCGCAATAGTCTTTGAAGGATGGGCAAAGGATCTCAAAGAGGCCGAAGAGCTCGCCAGCTCCGGAGAAATCCATTTCACGCCTTGCCATGAACACCAGTGTGTGGGCTCTATGACCGGAATCACGAGTCCGTCGATGTACATGCATATTGTGCAGAACAAGACGCACGGCAATATGGCTTTTACCAACCTTTCCGAGCAGTTGGCCAAGATCCTGAGAATGGGAGCTAACGACCAGAGCGTTATTGATCGCCTCAACTGGATGCGTGACGTCTTCGGGCCTGTGCTCGCCGAGGCCATGACATTCTGCGAGGACGGTATTGACCTGCGTCTGATGCTTGCACAAGCGTTGCATATGGGTGACGAATGCCACAACCGCAATGTCGCAGGCACAACGCTTTTAATCCAGAAACTGACGCCCTATATCCTTGATACAAGCTTTAGTAACAAGGACAAGCGTGACGTTTTTGAATTTGTTGCCAGTTCGGATTATTTCTCCGGTCCCACCTGGATGGTTTGTGCCAAGGCTGCTTTGGATGCTGCGCAAGGCATTGAGCACTCAACAGTTCTCACGACCATGGCCCGCAATGGTTACGAATTCGGTATTCGTGTTTCGGGCTTGCCCGGACGCTGGTTTACTGGTCCGGCTCAGCAAGTGATAGGTCCCATGTTCGCTGGCTACAAGCCTGAAGACTCCGGTCTGGACGTTGGCGACTCTGCAATCACAGAAACATACGGCATTGGTGGTTTCTCCATGGCCGCAGCTCCTGCCATTGTCAGCCTCGTTGGTGGAACGGTTGCTGACGCAATGAATTACAGCCGGACAATGCGGCAGATCACAACGGGAACCAATCCCAATGTCACGATCCCGAGTCTTGACTTCATGGGCTGCCCGACTGGCATTGATGTGCGCAAAGTGATCGAGACAGGCATCTTGCCGCTGATCAACACTGCCATCGCTCATAAGGAGGCAGGTATCGGAATGATCGGAGCCGGCATTGTTCATCCTCCGATGGAAGCCTTTGAGAAGGCCATGAAGGCTATCGCCGAGCAATACCAATAAGTATTTTGAGGGTTAGAAAATGAGTATCCCAGTATGGAAAAGAGGTGACTGGGCGGCCTTTTTTGGTCTGTTCAGCAATAATTTGACAAATCTGCTAACAGTGATTGCGCTGCTGACCTTTGTGGTCGGCATGCCTGCTGATATTGTGTTCGGTCAGGTGGCGCCTGCCTTTGGTTTGGCTGTGTTTATTGCATCCTGCTGCTACGTATTCTTTGCTATTCGTTTGGCAAAGGCAACCGGCCGCAAGGATGTGGTAGCACTTCCTTCGGGGCCGAGTGCTCCGTCGGTCTTTACCGTAACCTTCCTGGTGCTTTTGCCCGTTTATCAGCTCACTCAGGACCACATGTTCGCCTTGAAGGTTGGCTTGGTATGGGGTTTTGTTGAAGGCGCCATCTTGTTTGCCGGTTCCTTCATGGGTGATTTGCTGCGACGTATTGTGCCGCGTACGGTGCTCTTGTCATGCTTGGCAGGTCTTGGCTTGCTGTTGCTGGCAATGAACCCGATGCTGCAAAGTTTCCAGACACCGGTTGTAGCCTTTGTTGTTCTCGGTCTTATCTTCTTGAATTGGTTTGGGCGCAACCCGATCTTCAAGAAGGTACCCACGGGGCTACTTCTTTTATTGGTTGGTTCGGCACTTGCGTGGATTTTCGGCCTTCAAGATCCAGCTCAGATTTCCAAGGCCCTGGAGACGGCAGGTTTCTACCCTCCCAAGCCCCATATCGGTTCCTTTATTGAGGGCTTGGGGGTTGCGGCTCCGTACCTGGCTTCAGCCGTGCCATTAGCTCTTGCCAACTACGTTTTCGACTTGGAAAACATTGAATCAGCCCATGCCGCAGGTGACACGTACCCGACGCGTCCCGTGATGCTTGCCAATGGTTGTTCAAGCATGCTGGGTGCCTTGATGGGCAACCCGTTCCCGGTGACGGTCTATGTGGGGCATACCGCTTACAAAGAGATGGGTGCCGGCATTGGTTACACGCTGGGTTCTGGTTTTGTGATGTTTGCCGTGTGCGTGTTTGGCCTGGGTGGCTTCCTGCTGAGCATCATTCCCATGGCTGCGATCGCTCCGATTCTGATCTTTATCGGTATCGTGACTGCCAACCAAGTGGTACGCGAGACTCCAAAGATCGAAGTCCCGGTGATCTTCATCTGCCTCTTCCCGTGGATTGGTTCTTGGGCACTTACTCTGGCAAACAACGCCCTGAAAAGCGCTGGTACCAATGCTGCCAAACTGGGATGGAGCGTTTTGGAGAAGGCCGGTGTTAACTACGAAGGTCTGTATCACCTGGGTAACGGGGCGCCGCTGTCCTCGCTGCTGTGGGGATGCATTGCGATCTTTGCGATTACCGATCGTCCTTTGCGCGGCGCCTATGCTGCTGTCTTTGCTGCAGTTTTGAGCTATTGCGGCATCATTCACGAGCACGTGCCGGTCTTTGGCGGTGAGCGTCCCATGATGTTTGCGATTTCCTATCTCATGCTTGCTGCTCTTCTTGCTCTGAAGCACTACTTTAATCAGCGCGATGCTCTGCTCGCAGTTAAATAAAACATTTGCTTGTAGCTAGCAGGCGAGGCGTGGTGGCAGAAGTTTCTGCCATTACGCCCTTTGTCGTGTGCCTTGCTCGGGCACATTTCTAACGGAGAACCGCGCCATTGACGAACTTTGCAATTGTGAGTGGAAATCGTACGTAAGCTCCCTATCCACCTGCCCTCTCTGTCAAAATACTTCCTAATTGTTAATCAGGAGGGCATGGAGACAGACAAACGGGAAGCCCATATCCTCTCGAAAAGAAAAATCAGATCCTCGGAAGAATCCTTTCAAAAGAAATCACAGTTGCACAGGCGCACCGCGAGTATGGGATTGCAGAAAGCTGCCTATACCACTGGTTGAAGGCAGTCAAAACTTCAGGAGCGCAACCCGCACAACGCACTCAGTCCGCTCCTTTGCCGCGCGGTATGAATCTTCGAGCGGCAATCGTTGCCGAAGGGTATTGCCAAGAGGTTGGCTTTGATTCCCCGGCGGCCGGTAAATACTGTCGAACCAAAGGCGTTACCCTGGAAGAGATCAAGCGCTTTAGCGCCTGGCTTGCGCAGAACGATGGCGACGTCGTGCTTTATGCAAGCGCACGAGCACGCGAGCAAGAGCTGATCAACAAGGTCTCGGAGCTTAACGAAGAGCACAAACAGCAAAACCGAGAGCTGCAACGCAAAGAAAAGGCACTGGCTGAAGCCGCGGCTTTGTTGGTGTTGACAAAAAAAGCGCAGGCGATCTGGGGGGACAAGGAAAAATGATCAGCGCCCGGGATCACCGTAAAGCTGTGGAGCTGGTCACGGAAGCTGTTGCGGCCGGTGCACGTGCTATCGAGGCATGCAAATGCTTGGGCATTGCCTTCAGCAGTTACCTCAAGTGGCGTGATTGCCCGGAAAACGAGGACCAGCGTCCGAAGCGCGAATTTGCAGCCAACCCGCGGGCGCTGTCATCAGAGGAACGCCAGGCCGTGTACGAGCGTTATTGCCAGCCCGATGTCTGCGATCTGAGTGTTCGACAGGCCTTCTACGCCTTGCTGGACAAGGGCGAGTATCTGGCCTCCGAGTCAACGGTGTACCGTGTTTTGCGTCGTTTCAAGGCCAATGCGCGCCGTGACGGAGTTCGCCCCGCTATCAAGCGGCACAAGCCGACAAGCTACGAAGCGACAGGGCCCAATCAAGTCTGGACGTGGGATATCACGTATTTGCGAGACGCAGGGCACTCAACGCGCTTTTACTACGCTTTTGCGGTAATCGATATCTATAGCCGCTACATGGTGCACTACGATGTCTTCGAGGCCGAGACGGCCCAAAACGCCGTGCGCTTTCTAAGCGAGGCAATGGATAAGCACTACATACGACCTCGTTGTTTGGTTTTGCACTCAGACAACGGCGCGGCTATGAAGGCCGCTGAAACCTTAGGGTTGCTGGCGGTGCGCGGCGTGGAGTTCTCTCACAGTCGGCCTCGGGTAAGCAACGACAACCCCTACAGCGAGTCACTGTTTAAAACCATGAAGTACACCGGTCACATGGGTAAACGTAACTATCACAGCCTTGAGGAATGCAAGGAGGGGTTGGCCGCATTTGCGCAGATGTACAACGAGCAATGGGTGCATAGCGGCATTAACAACGTAACCCCGTGGGCGCGTTTTAGTGGTGCGGATGCGGCGATTTGCGAGGCACGACGCGTGGTGCTCGAGAAGGCCAGACAACAGCATCCGCAACGATGGATTAGCGGTCGAGTGAAGAAGTGCGAAGTCGCCGGTAGCCAGTGGTTGAATCCTGACAGGCAGGAGCCCACAATAAAAACCGCGGCCTAAAGAAATGGCCCTGCAAATCACGCAGAGCCACCCCTATTTACGTTTGCGGTCATCGGGATCCCTCCCTGTACCGCAGCGGCATAGTACACGAAGTCAGACAGAGATCAACCTATTTACGTTTGAAAAATATCCTGGGGTAGCGAAGCGTAGGGGCAAAGCCCCTGCCGAGACTTTCAACGGAGCGAAAAGCTCCTCATAAATTTTTTTGAAGTACCTTGACAGATACCGCGAAATATCTCAAGGCGGCGACTTGGATCTGCTCAGGGCCTATGCTTTGGGTAAATTTACTCACGATGGTGACGATTCGTACGAAAAGCAGTTGCTAGCAGAAGTTCGGTTGGCGATAGGAGCGTTTGGAACCGAAATTCATGACCTTCGAGATGATCGCCTCTATGGTTATGTTGATCAGGAAGCCTGCCGAATTATCAATCGGCCGCCACAGTGGACGACGCCGCAAGGTGAGGGAGACACAATCAAAAAGTTCAGTTTGATTCGTGGTTCGGGAGGTGAACTGGGCGGGCACCAATTGGAGCTTTACGCTCAGCTGCTGCGGCAGGAAGACAGTGTGCTTTATCGCCCTCCGGAAAGCTTGCGCCAGAAAACGACGGCCCAAGGCGTTCTGAAGCCAAATGCCTTTGCCGAGATCATTAGAAAGTATGTCCGATCGAAGAGCTCGGGTAGCGTCCGTTACTTTTCGCTCGATGATCTGGATCAGGTCTTACTCAAGCAACTTGGTGAAGGAATCGGCTGTTTGGCATCGCTCAAGCAACGGTACCATCGATAAAGTTTGATACGGAAAGAACAGCACCGGGGGCCTTAAGAATTCCGGTGCTGTTGCTGTTAGTGTTCGCGATGCGTACCCTATTTTTTCTTGCGGACAAGGGAGAAACAGTACCTTGACCACGCTTCCATCATCGGTCGGCGCTCCTCAAGAAAGTCACTTCTCTGATAGGCAGCTTCGACCTGCGAAGCCGGACTGTGATCCAGAGCTTTTTCGACGAATTTTGATGAAAATCCTTGAGCTAGAGCCCAGTCTTCAAAAGTCGATCGTAGTCCGTGTGGTGTAACGACACGAGTAGGATCTTCGGGATCGAAGAAGCCTTGGCCGGAATCCTTCAAATCCTTGTCATGGAAAAGTTTGAGAAGCCGTCGTACAGTCGCCGATTTTTGGGGGTGACTGAGATCTCTGTACGAAGGTAAGACGAAATCGGTTGCACCTAGCTCGATACCAAGTTGCTTCCAACAAATTTTGATTTTGTCAAAAATTTCTGCCATTTCATCCGTGATTGGAATGCGCAGCGGCGCTACAAGAGCATTTCCTTTCTGAGAAACTTTGCGGCACTCTGCCGGGATGCTCCATGTTCTCGAGCTCATATCGATGTCTTTCCATTGTGAGTACCACTCGCGGCTGTCAATGCTTGGATTTGAGTCGAATGCCATGAAATTCCCCACGCGTTGCGCAGTGAGAAGGACAAGTAGTAGACCCAGGGCCGCAAGAGTATCACGCACGGTCTGTTGTGGTGCCCAAGCCAAAGCGACCAACCGAGGAATATCAGCGGGATCCATGCGAGCATGATGTACGGCTGGGGGGAGTTTTTTAGGTAGCGCCATGCGAATGACTTCTTGCTGAATAGGAAAAGCATTGGCATCCATCAAACCTTTAAGCAGGAACCACTTTGCAAGTCCACTGACAATGGCTAGACATTTTGTGCGCTCTGCTTTGCGTGAGGCGATGGGGGCCAAACAGGCTATGACAAGCTGGTTATTGAGCTGTGTTGGATGCAATTTTCCGATCAGGGGAGCAAGATGTTTACGGTATCGCGCCTCCATGACTAGCACTGCTTTATCTGGGCACTTATTGGTCTGGGATTTCAGAAGTTCGTTGTAGCGATAGTGAAGATACTCAGGCAACAAACTGTCAATTGTGATAGTGCTGCTATTGGGGGAAGAGTTTTCATTGGCATGTCTTTTCGTGGAGGTTTCTTTTTGATTGGGCCTTGTACCAGTCTCCACGAAATTTTGCCTGACATGTAAGGCTTTGCTTCGAGCTTCTGCCAGACTGACTTTAGGATAGCGGCCAAGAGTGGTGCTCAGGCGCTGACCGTTTGTCATGATGTTGAAGTGCCAACGTCCCGAATGGTGGATAGTAAGCCCAGGGGCGCCGTCAATCCGTACGCTTTTTTGCTGCCAGCCCTGGGAGAGAAACTTTTGCAGTTGACGGCTGTTGGTGATGCGGGAAAGTTTGGCGCCAGACTCTGTGGTCAAAACGGGGGCTTTAGTAGTCGTCATAGATTGCTCCAAATTGCGTAATGCCCGCATTTTGTACGTAAATCTGTACGTAAAAAAATGCGACGTTACAGATGAAATTCTGCAAGTGGGGCAACCTGGGGCAACTTGGCGAAACGGTTAAAATTGCTTGCAATTTCAACGGGTTGCAGCACAAATTGCGGGGATAAAAAAAGCACGCCGCAGAGGGCGTGCTTCGGAATGGTGGTGCCCCAAGACTGACTCGAACAGACGACCTACCGCTTACAAGGCGGTTGCTCTACCAACTGAGCTATTGAGGCAAGAACAGCGCATTATACAGATGAATGTCAGACTTTCGTAAACACAGGGAAGTCTGTTGGTTCATCTTTTTTGACTTTCTTTTCAGGCGTCGGTGTTACCGGGAAGTAGGTCACCAGATTGGTGTCTTCTTTCGGATAAACGGCGGCTACTCGGTTGAGCGGTATGTAGATGCTGCTGATGCTTTCGCCGAAGCGAGCCTGGAAGGAGACAGCTTCGTCGTCAATCACGAAATTGTTCACGGCTTCTTCTGAAATGCAAAAAACCATGGTGTTGTCGGGATTGGCCAGATGGCGCGGCACGTCGCATGCATCATCAACTTCGACGAGCATGTAGGGCGTCTGTCCGCGGTTTTCGCACCAATTGACAATGGCCTCAATCAGATGCGGGCGAAAATCCGGGCACTGCAGAGGCATGACGACCGTTTTATTGTTCAGAGCCATGATTGTCTCCTTGACGGAAATTAACGGCGCATCACTTTTTCAGAAGGCGTCATCGAATCGATGAATGAGTTGCGGGCAAACACTGTTTCGGCGTATTTCAGCAGCGGAGCAGCGGAGCTCGGCAGATCGATGCCGTACAGCCCGAGGCGCCAAAGCAACGGGGCCAGCGTGATATCGAGCATCGTGAATTCGTCACCCATCAGGTACTTGTGCTTCGAAAGAATCGGAGAGAGCTGGATGAGCTGTTCACGAATCTGGGCGCGGGCGATCATCTTGCGCTTTTCGTCGGCGTCGCGCTTTTCAAGCAGACGCACGAAGCTAAAGAGTTCGCGTTCGAACGTGTAGATGAAAAGACGTGCGCGCGCACGCATAATGGGATCGGCGGGCATCAGCTGCGGATGAGGGAAGCGTTCATCGATATACTCATTGATGATCGTGGACTGATACAGCGTCAGATCGCGTTCCATCAGGATGGGCAGTTCGCCGTAGGGATTGAGTTTGGTGATCTCGGCGGGCGGGTTGCTCGGATCAACGTCAATCACTTCAAAGTCGCCGCTCTTTTCATGAAGAACGAAGCGGCAACGGTGCGAAAAGGGGCAGGTAGCGCCCGAGTACAAAACCATCATAAGTATCTAAACACCAAAAGAACGAAAAGAGAAAGCTCAGCCTAGCTGAGGAGCCGAGCTTTTCGGAAATCAAAGAGAGCTATATTTTACCGAAATCGCTTGAAGATCGCGAGAAAAATCGCGTAATATACTGAATTTAAAGAAAAATCAGATCAAGAATGGGAGGAACAATGAAAAAGTTTTTGCAGGAATTTCAGGCTTTTATTTCGCGGGGTAACGTGCTTGATTTGGCAGTTGCCGTGATCATTGGCGCGGCGTTTTCCGCTATTGTCAACAGTCTGGTCAAAGACCTGATCAATCCGCTGTTGGGCTTTCTGGTGGGCAAGCCCGACTTCACCGGTCTTTTTATTGTGTTATCGGAACCTGCGGGCTACACGGGGCCACGCACGTATGAAGCTCTGACGGCTGCCGGCGCAACGGTGTTCGGATACGGTGCATTTCTGACGGCCGTAGTGCATTTTTTGTTGCTTGCCTTCGTGATCTTTTGGCTCATCAAGGTGGTTACGGGTTTGCGCGGCCGCTTGGAGGCTTTAGCTAAAGCCGACAAGAAAAAAGAAGAGGAGGCTGCAGCGGCCAAGCCCCAAGTGACGCCCGAAGATATTGCGCTGCTGCGAGAAATCCGCGATCTCTTAAAAGAAGCCTCTGCCAAGAAGTCTTGACAGAGGCTCGGAGAGGTTGTTTGCGCGTTAATCAGACGGGATTATCGATGTCGATGAACGTGACGTCTATGTCCGTCTCAGTGGCGATTCGTTCGCCCAGAGCGCGCACGCCAAAGCGTTCGGTGGCGTGGTGTCCGCAGGCAAAGTAGGTGATGCCGAGTTCCTTGGCCTGGTGGAAAGTGCGCTCGCTCACTTCTCCCGAGATGAAGCAGTCGCAGCCGATCTCAGCGGCTTCTTCAATCATGTCCTGTGCGGCACCGGTGCACCAGCCGATACGATGAATTTCGCCTTGTTGCGGACCCAAAACGAGAGGTTTGCGCTTTAAAAGCGATTCGAGTTGATTGGTGAGGTCGTTGACCGACACGGCGCCAGAGGTCGGCGCGGATAACCCATAGTCTCCGAAGCGTATGTCACTGGTTAGTCCGAGCGCTTTGCCAAGCAGTGCGTTGTTGCCGATTTCTGGGTGATCGTCAAGTGGCAGGTGGTAGCCAATGAGGTGCATGCCGCTTTCGATCAGGCGGGAGATGCGCTGATACCGAATTCCAGTGATCCGCGCTTCTTCGCCCTTCCAGAACCAGCCATGGTGCACAAGAATGGCGTCGGCGCCTTGAGCGGCGGCCGCTTCAATGAGATCAAGCGAGGCGGTGACGCCGGTCACCAGACGATTGACATCGCGGCGCCCTTGGACCTGAAGACCGTTGGGCGCGTAGTCGCGGTAAGAAGACGGATCAAGAATGCCGTCGAGCCGTTGAATCAGTTCTCGAATTTGCATATCGAAAAGAGTGCGACAAGCGCTCGGCGAGAGTGCCCCAAGCGCTTGTTGGAGTGCAGGTTAGAGTTTATGGAAGATGCGTTGAGCCGGCCAGCGAGACTTCGGGCGAGCCGCATTGTGATCGTCGGGTGAGCCGTAGCCGAGAGCGACGGCGTACTGAGCGTGCATGCCTTTTTCGCGCAAGCCGAGGATTTCGTCGACCTTGTCGGCGTCCCAGCCTTCGATCGGCGTTGACTGAATGCCCAGAGCGGCTGCGGTGTAAAGCAGGAAACCCTGAGCAATGTAGGACTGCTTGCCGGCCCAGCAGGCGATTTCGCCGGCATCGCGATATTTGCCGACGAAGAAGCGGCGACGCTGCCCGTTGTCAACCTTGTAGGCGGGATCCATGTAGCGGCCGTCGGCTTCTTCCTGATCGTCCAGAGCCTGCATGTAGGGTTCGTCCAGATCGGTGTGAATGGCGCAAACGATCAAACGATCGGAATCCGTCACGCGGCTGTGATTGAAATCGGCGATGGCCGGCAGCAGTTTTTCTTTGGCTTCCTTTGTGTCGGCAATGAAGAACTCCCAAGGCTGAGAGTTCACGGAAGAAGGAGCCAAGCGCAGAGATTCAAGCAGCAGATCGAAATCGGCATCGCTGATTTTGCGCGAAGCGTCGTATTTCTTGGTGGTGTGGCGCTCTTGGAGCAATTTCAAAATTTCCATTTTCGGCTCGTCCTTTCATAAGAAGACGGCGTTGAGCGCCGCGAACGTCCGAAAACAAAACGTTAGCGCACGGCGCAGCAAAGCCGCGGATTATCCCCGAGGTCGCGTACGGTACGGACGGATGCAAAGCCCGCCGTCCGGAAAATTGCCGCGACCGATTCTCCCTGATTGTAGCCGTGCTCGACGATGATTCCTCCGTGCCCTCGGATGTATTCAGGGGCTTGGGCAGCCAACGTTCGAATATCGTTTAACCCGTCGGCGCCTGAAGTAAGGGCACTGACGGGTTCAAAGCGAAGCGCTTTGAGGTGCTCATCGTTTTCTTCGATGTAAGGAGGATTGGAGACGATGAGATCGAACTTCTCGTCAGCAAAGGCGCTAAACCAGTTGCTTTCGACAAACGTCACTTTGGCGCCGAATGCTTCGGCGTTGCCTTTGGCGACGATCAGGGCATCCTTGCTTTTGTCGCAGGCCCAGACTTGAGCCTTGGGACAGTCAAGCGCAATCGTCACGGCAATGCAGCCGCTTCCGGTGCCGAGATCAAGAACACGGGGCGCTTCAAGATTCTGGAGAAATGCCAGAGCCTCTTCGATGAGCGTTTCGGTGTCCGGACGCGGAATGAGCGTGGCGGGCGTGACGTGAAAGGGGCGTCCCCAGAACTCTTGCGTGCCCACAATGTAGGGAATGGGTTCTCCGGCCTGGGCGCGTTGCAGACAGGAGTCAAAAAGCGAGACTTCTTCGTCCGTGAGGGAATATTCCGGATGTGCGATGAGAAATTCTTTGGGTTTGCGGATGGTTGTTGCAAGCAGCAGTCGCGCTTCCGAACGGGAAACGCGTCCTACAGCCTGAAACAAGCCCTGCGCAACCGTCGTCACGCGTTTTCTCCCATCGCGGCGAGCAGTTCGGCGCGATGTTCGTTTTGAAGCGCGGTCAGAATTTCATCAAGGTCGCCGTCCATAATCGCACCGAGCTTGTAGAGCGTCAGATTGATGCGGTGGTCGGTGACGCGGCCCTGCGGGTAGTTGTAGGTGCGAATGCGTTCGCTGCGGTCGCCGCTGCCGATTAAGCTCTTGCGAGTGCTTGCTTCTTCACTGCGGCGTTTTTCAACCTCCATGGCGTAGAGGCGGCTGGCCAGAACGCTCATGGCGCGTTCCTTGTTTTGGCGCTGGCTACGTTCGTCCTGACATTCGACTACAAGCCCTGTGGGCAAGTGCGTGATGCGGACGGCCGAGTCTGTTTTCTGCACGTGCTGGCCGCCGGCGCCGGAAGCGCGGTATACATCAATACGCAAATCCTGAGGGTTGATTTTGACGGCTTCCACTTCATCGGCTTCAGGCATGACGGCAACCGTACAGGCCGAAGTGTGCACGCGGCCCTGAGCTTCTGTTTCCGGCACGCGCTGCACGCGGTGGCCGCCAGACTCGAATTTCAGTCGGCTGTATGCACCTTCGCCGATGATTCGGCAGATGACTTCACGGTAGCCGCCGAGATCCGAGTCGCTTTTGCTCACGATTTCCACGCGCCAACCGCTGCGTTCCGCGTAGCGCATGTACATGCGCAGCAGATCGCCTGCAAATAACGCTGATTCTTCGCCGCCCGTGCCGGCACGGATTTCAAGGAATGTATTTTTGTTGTCGTCCGGGTCGCGCGGCAGGAGCAGGATTTGCAGGTCTTGTTCGAGTTCTTCGAGCTTTTTCTTGCCGGCGAGCATTTCTTCGCGGGCAAATTCGGCGACTTCGGGATCCTTGGCCATTTCTTCGGCCGTGGCGATGTCCTCAAGCGTCTGTTCATATTCCTTGGTCTTGAGAACAACCGGTTCGATTTCGGCGCGTTCGCGCGAAAGTTCCGTGAAGCGCTTCATATCGTCAGCCGCATCGGGTGCTGCGAGCATGGCATCGAGTTCTTCAAGACGACGGCAGAGACCGAGAAGCTTGGCGCGAATATTTTCTTTCATGACACAAAAAAGAACGGCCGGGTATTTCAGACGGCCTGGGAAAAATTCGAGAGAGGAAATCGCTAAAGAAAGCGGACGCGACTGAAATTGTACGCGTCCGTTGCTTGCCTCTGAAAAGGAAGGAATCTTAGCGGGGACTAAAGAAGTGTCCGACGATCATCGTCATGTGTTCTCGCTCTTCGCTTGTGAGCCCTTCGGCATTACGAAGAAGCACAGTAGGATCGTGCAGGAGTTTATGCATGAAGGCTTTACCGAAGAGATCAATCACAACGGCAGGGTCTTCGCCTTTTTCAATCTGCTTAATTGCTTTGTGCGTGAGCTCTGCGCGGGTTTTTTCCGCACGATTTCTGATGCGGGCGATAGCGGGCACGGCTGCACGCATTTCCAACCACTTTTCGAAAGCCTGCACTCGCATAGAGATGATTACTTCGGCTTTTACGACAGCGGCTTTGCGGCTTTCTTTCCCGGACTCAACGACGGCACCGAGTTCATCCATGCTGTAAACATAGACATCGTCAAGACGTGCTACCTCGGCTTCCACGTCGCGAGGCACGGCCAGATCAACGATGCAAATCGGACGGTGGCGACGTTCCTTGACGGCGCGCTCAATCATACCCAGGCCAATGATGGGAAGGGCGGAAGCCGTACACGACACAATGATGTCGAAGTTGCTGATCACCTGCGGCAAGTCTTGCAGCTTCATGGCTTTGCCGTTGTAACGTGCAGCGAGGTTCTGACCGCGTTCGAGCGAACGGTTGGCCACGGTAATTGAGCGGGGCTGCTGTGCCGAGAAGTGGGCGGCACAGAGTTCGATCATTTCGCCGGCGCCCACAAACAGCACGTTTGAGTCGGACAGGTTGCCGAACAGACGCAATGACAGACGCACGGCAGCTGCGGCAAGACTCACGGAGTTGGAGCCGATGGCCGTACTCGAGCGCACTTCTTTGGCAACGGTAAATGCATCTTGGAAGAGGTGGTTGAGCATCAATCCCAGACCTTTGACGTCGCGTGCGGTGGCGACGGCCTTTTTGAATTGGCCGACGATCTGGGTCTCACCGAGTACCATCGAGTCGATGCCTGAGACCACACGGAAAACATGACGAGCTGCTTCGCTCTGTTCGTAGACGTAGACGTGCGGTTGCAGATCGGTAGTGCGCACACCCTTAAGTTCTTCGATGAGTTCAAGAACAGAGTCGGCAGCACGTTTGGGGTCGACCGCTGCGCAGTAGATTTCCGTGCGGTTGCAGGTCGACAGAATCATGGCTTCCGTGACACCGCCGGCATCCGCGGAGGCCAGACGGGTTTTGATGAGGGCGACGGTTTCTCCGGTATCTTCAGGGCCGAAGGCAACGCGCTCACGCACCGCAAGCGGCGCGGTCTTGTGGTTAAGGCCGAGACAAAGCAACTGCATGGGGTCAATAACAACGAATTCGTCTGCCGATTGAGGGTGTGTTGTTCTTCTTCCCCCAGGGCGCGGTTCTTCGTATACGTCTACTGGTTGATCTTAAGATAGCGCGGATTATGCTTCAGAAATGTTTTGAAAAACTTAAGGCGGAGAGAAATTTCAGCCGGGCACTTGCAAATTTCCAAATTAGCCTATATAGTTTCGCTTCTCTATTGGCCAGGTAGCTCAGTTGGTAGAGCAGCGGATTGAAAATCCGCGTGTCGGCGGTTCGATTCCGTCCCTGGCCACCAGTTCTGCTGAAGAACCACCCTCGCGGTGGTTTTTTTGTATCTGCCGTCTTGAAGTGGTTTCGGATTTTTGGACACCAATAGGATCCAAAGCATGCAGATACCACAACACATCCGACAACAGGCCTGCGAAGGACTTTCGCTTCTTGATTCCAAGAAGCGACTGACCAAGTCCACTTTTTTGCCTTTGTGACTAGCTTTCTTACCACAGGCGTTTGTTACCTCAAGACTGAAGAGATCCGAGCGCTAAACTCCTCCCTTGATTTCCTGTCGGAGGGTATTTCATGTCCGTTTCTCTTCGCTTCAAAGCAACCGCGATTGCGGTGACTGCTTTTCTTTCATGCTCCGTCGTTGCAGCTCAGCAAAAACCCACAATCTTCGTCTACGGTGATTCCAACACGTTCGGTTGGGTCTACGAGCCCAAAACGCAGGTCGTTTCACGTCTGCCCGTTGATGAAACCTGGCCCTATTTCATGAATCGGGAGCTTGGCAATAAATACCATTTGGAAGTCGACGCACTCGGCGGCCGCACGACGGATGTCGATGAGCCGGAAAGTCCGGGCAGCGGCAAAATTCCTGGCGAGACCTATAACGGACTGACTACGTTACCTGCCGCACTCTCGGCCAACATGCCCGTTGATCTGGTTATCGTTATGCTCGGCTCCAACGATCTGAAAGCCGGGCATCATCGCGGTCCGAAAGAGATCGCGCAGGGACTGGTCAATCTCACGAATTGCATCAAAAGCGGAGAGTGGCAGCGGCGTACCGCCTATAAGCCGCCCCGTGTTCTGATTGTTTTGCCGCCGGAACTCGACGGCGACAACACGCCCTACGGGGACTTCTTTGCCGGAGCACTTGCCAAGACCAAAGCTTGGGGCCCTGTGATTGAAAAGGCCGTACGAGCTGCTGGCGCCGAGTATTTCGACGGCGGGACTGTTGTGGGCATGCCTGATCAGCCCGACAAGGTGCATTTGTCTGCACACGAGCACGAACTTCTCGGCAAAGCGGTGGCGGGCAAGGTTCGCGAAATGATGGCTCGCTGATTCGGTTGACAAAAAAAGAAAACGCACGCTCACATTTTCATGACCGTGCGTTATTTTGTCTGAGACCAATAGCCTTTAGCTCGCGTCGGCCCAAACCTCACGGGCGATGTCACGCACAAGGCGCACCTTGGCCCATTGCTGCTCCTCGGTCATGATGTTGCCTTCTTCGGTCGACGAGAAGCCGCACTGCAGAGACAGGCACAGGCGTTCGAGCGGTACATATTTGGAAGCTTCCTGAATTCGTGCCTTGATGGCTTGTTTGTCCTCAAGTTCGGGGAATTTGCTCGTGATCAAGCCGAGTACGACAGTCTGATCTTTGATGAAGCGCAACGGTTCAAAACCGCCAGCTCGTTTCGTGTCGTATTCCAGAAAGAAACCGTCGACGCGGCAGTTGCCGAAGAGATTTTCGGCCACCGGCTCATAGCCGCCGGAGCTAAACCACGTGGAGCGGAAATTGCCGCGGCAGATATGCATCGTTACAGTCATATCTTCAGGTTTGGCTTCAAGAATTTCGTTGATGCAGGCGACATACTTGCGGCCGATGGTGTCGACATCGATGCCGCGTGCGGCGTAGGCGGAGCGTTTTTCCTGCGAGCAAAACTCGCCCCAACTCGTGTCGTCGAACTGCAGATAGCGGCAGCCTTTGGCGTAGAGCGAGAGCATGGCGTCTTTCCAGGTTTGCGCGATGTCGGAAAAGAGTTCGTTTTCCTTGTCTTTGTATAGATCAATGGCCTGATAGTTCTCCTCACGCACGCAGCAGATCAGATGCAGCATTGAAGGCGACGGAATCGTAAATTTGATCGGAACGTCGTTGGCCAAGTTTTTCAGACGATCGTAGGCTTCCAGAAAAGGATGGTTTTCCGGGAAGTGGATTTTGTTGGCAATCACGATGGTTTCGGCTTTGGGTTGATGACCTTCGAAATGCACCGACCAGGCCTCGGCTTTGACGTGACGAATACCGCCGAGAGACGCCAGAAAGTCCAAATGCCAGTATGCTCGGCGGAATTCGCCGTCGGTGACGGCGCTCAAGCCGTTTTCACGTTCCTTGGCAATGAGTTTCTTGATTTCGGCGTCTTCAATTGCTGTGAGTTCCTCCTTGCTGATTTGTCCGCAGGTGAATCTGACGCGAGCTTGTGCAATGGTCTTGGGTCGCAGGAAGCTGCCGACGACGTCGCAGCGATACGGCGGATTGACGTGAGCCATAGTGGAAATCCTTTGAAGGTGAGTGTTGAACACAGCGCTCACATTCTGCCGACAAAAAAGAAGGCTTGTCGCGGTAATACGACAAACCTTCTGCAGATACACACGCTCGATTTAGTCGACCGTGGTACCGGGTGTGACGGCTTTGCGTCCGAGGGCTTCGGCTTTTTGTGCCAGGCGGACAAATGCGTCCAGCGGCAGCGCCTCGGCTCGTGCACCCGGATCTACGTCGCAGGCGGCGATTTCTTCGGCCGAAAGAAGTGCCGAGAGCGCATTGCGAATTGTCTTGCGACGTTGCGAGAAGGCGTTGGCGACGACTGAACTGAAGAGTTCAAAATCGACGGAGGGCACCTCTTCCTTGGCCTTGGGAATCATGCGCACGACCGAGCTCATTACCTTCGGCGGCGGGTTGAATGCGCCCGGCGGCACGTCAAAGAGTTTTTGCATGCGATAGCGCCACTGCAGCATCACAGACAGACGTCCGTAGGTTTTGCTGCCGTGCTGAGCCACCATGCGGTCGACCACTTCCTTTTGCAGCATGAAGTGCTGATCCTTGACGTGATCGGCGGCTTCAAGAAGTTTGAAGAGCAGGGGCGAAGAGATGTTGTAGGGAAGATTTCCGACCACGCGCAGGTTGTCGTTTTTGGCCACTTGCGTCCAGTCGAGCGTGAGCGCGTCGGCTTCGATCAGACTCAGAGACTCGGGGAACGTTTCTTTGAGCCATGCGGCGAGATCGCGGTCGATTTCTACGGCACGCACTTTGCCTGCACCCGCAATTAATTCGCGGGTCAATGCTGCCTGACCCGGGCCGATTTCAACGATGTCGTCGCCTTCAGTGGCGTTGACGGCCTTGGCGATGCGCTCGATCCAATGGCGATCGTGCAGAAAGTTCTGCCCGAAGCGTTTGCGTGCGCGATGTCCCTGAAGTCCTTCACTGGCCATAGATGTATTCTCTGAAAGTCGTGTTGTAGGTTAACCGAGCAGGCGCTGCAGTTCGCGAATCCTCTCGCGGCGTTCCGCCATATGGTGTGCAATGGAAAGAGCGGCAAGAAGACTTCCTTCGTGAGCCTCGCCGCTGCCGGCAATGTCCAGTGCTGTGCCGTGATCGACCGATGTGCGTACCCAGGGCAGCCCAAGCGTGATGTTGATGCCATGCCCGAAGCCCTCGCGTTTGAGGGCGGGAAGCCCCTGATCGTGGTACATACAAACGATGCAGTCGAAATTTTTGGAGTGATCCGGTACGAAAATCGTATCGGCCGGCCACGGACCTGAAAATTCGGCGGAGTGAACTGTAGCCTTGGCGCGTTCGATCGCAGGTGCAATGCGTTCGATTTCTTCGCGACCCATGTGGCCGGATTCTCCCGCGTGCGGGTTTAAGCCCGTGACGGCGATGCGCGGACGCTCAATGCCGAAATCCTGACGCAGCGCATGCGCACAAATCGAAAGTGTTTTGTCGAGTGCTTCGTCGGTGATGGCTGCAGGAATTTGCTGCAGAGGCAGATGTGTTGTGACCAATGCCACGCGCAGAGCCTGCTGGCTTGTGCCCGAAGTGAGCATCATGACCACGCGGTCAACGCCTGCAAACTGCTGGAAAAATTCGGTGTGTCCTGTAAACGGAATGCCTGCTTCTATGATGATGCTTTTTTGCACCGGAGCCGTTACCACTGCGCTGTAAGTGCCGTCCTGAGCGCCTTGTGCGGCGCGTCGCAGGGTTTCGACGACGTAGGGGGCGTTGGCAACGTCAAGCTGCCCCGGCACGGCAGGATGCGCAAGCGGCACGTGCTCGAACTTCACCCAGTCCGGAAAGATGGAGCCGAAGCCCAGTTTTTCGGACGTCTTGATCAAAAGCTTTTTGTCGCCGATGAGCGTGACGGGTGACTTGACCCGTCCGGTAAAGACTGCTTTGACGCAGATTTCCGGACCGATGCCCGCAGGCTCTCCGGTAGTGATCGCAATGCTGGAGGACATTCTCAAACTGAGGACCAAAAGCAAACGCCTGTGGCTTTCTGCTGGCTTGTGTGTCAGCCGGAAGTCCGCAGGCGTTTTGGTTGTCAGGCGCTTGAAAGCGCCGGAAAATTAGTAATCGTTGGTGCGGATTTCGACGTAGGCGCGGTCGCGTAGCTCACGCTGCCAGTTGTAGACGGCTTCGGCCAACTTCTTTTCACGCAACTGATTGCGGGCGTTGATGCGGCTGCGCTCGGCGTTTGCTTCGGCAGTACGGCGCTCAAGTACCTGAATCAGGTGGTAGCCATAGGGTGTACGGACCGGTTCGGAGACTTCGCCGGGCTGCAGGCGATTCATGACCGATTCGAATTCCGGAACAGTATCACCAGGACTCACCCAGCCGATATCGCCGCCTCGGGTGGCGGAGTTGTCGACGGAATTTAAACGTGCGAGTGTGGCAAAGTCGGCTTCGCCCGTGGAAATGCGGTGACGGATGTCGTTTAATCGCGAAATCACCTGATCTTCCGGCGTAAGGTCGGAGACGAACATCAAGATGTGACGCACGTGAGTTTGTTCAATCGGGGTGCCGGCGAGTTTGGCTTTGACGCCGTCGCGGCTGTCTTCAAGGAACACAACGTGAACGGCACCCGAGGAGCGCACCGTCGTAACGAAGTTGCGCTGCGTGCGGTTGTTTTCGATGGCCTTCCAGAAGATGGTCGGCAGACGCGAGGCGTCGCGCCAGCCCAGATCACCGCCCGAGAGCGCATCTTCGGCCTTGGAGTTGGCGGCGGCAAGAGAACTGAAATCTTCGCCGTTGCGGACGCGTTCGACCAGAGCTTCGGCTTCTCGCTCAACATCTCGAGCTTCGGAGTCTGAGGCTCCCGGAGGAATCGGCAACAGGATGTGGCGCACGTGGTATTCCTGCGTGTCGTTGGTCGTAAAACCCGTTTGTTCGGCGAGGTACGCATCAACCTCACTTTCCGGAATCGTGATTTTGCTGTCGACCTCACGTTCGCGCAGACGTTGTGCCGTGATTTCGTCGCGCACCTGCGAGCGGAAAGCACTGAAGCTTACGTCGTCGGCACGAAGCCGTTCGCGCAGCTCTTCGACGGTCATTTTGTTGTTTCGGGCGATTTGTTCGATCGAAGCGCTCACCATCTGTTCATCGACGCGGATGCCCAATTCCTTGGCACGCTGTTCGGTGGCCTTTTCGGTGATCATGCGTTCGAGCACTTGGCGGCGCAATTCCTGCATCGGAGGCAGATTGATGTTTTGTTGACGCAGGTTGATGGCGGCCTGGCGCACGCGATTTTGCAGTTCGTATTCCGTGATGACGTCGTTGTTGACGACGGCGGCGATACGGTCGGCGAATTTGTTGCCGACGGCTTGCTCATCTGTCAAAGCCAGACCTTCGGTGGCGGCAACCGACTGCGGTGCCTCGGCCGTCGTTTCGCGAATTTGGCTGCTTTGCTGAGCGAAAGCAGGCAGCGCGGCCAGCACAAGGGCGGCTGCCGTCAAAGTGATTCTTTTATTGGTAGTAGTCATAGGTACCGATGGAGGTGGGCACGGGGCTGCCGGTTTGATAGCCCGGGATGCTGCGTTGCAGTTCGGAGAGCGGACTTGACCCGACTGCGCCCAGACCGGTCAATTCTAACTGCAAGAAGAAGTTCGTTTCATCATTCTTGTCTTCGTCGCGAGTGTAACGTTGTGCAACAGCGCGCAGCGTCCAGCAGCCCGCGTGGTACTCGACGCCGGCAAGACTTTCGATGAATTTATGGTCGTAGAGCGAATAGTTCTGACGCAAGAGCGCGTACACCTTGTCGGACAAGGGCCACTGCACCGCAAGATCGATCTGATCGATGTAGTCCTCGCTGTTGCGGTCTTCCTGCCAGTTGTAGCGGTAGTACAGACCGATCACGCTCTGGGGCTTGGGTTGCCAGCGAACCCCGGCAACGGCCTTCTTAAAGCTCGAACGTTCCCAGGACCATTGACCGAAGAGCGAAGCCGAGACCGTGCGCGTCAGGCGTGCACCGACGCTTGCCAGGAAGTCGCTCTTTTGGTTTTCCATCGAGATGCGTTCGCCTTCGCTGTTGACGGTGCGGTCATTGAAGTAGTAGCGCTGGCCGATGGAGGCCTGGATCCATTCCAGACCGCTGTTGGCGTCAATGAAGCGGCTCGTGACGCTGGCCGTCACTTGATTGGTTTCAGCGATGCGGTCGTAGCCGGCCCAGGTGTTTTCACTGTAGAGCTGGGCGAAGTTCAGATCGGCTACGCTCGAATCAAAGAGCGGGATCTGGCTTTGGTTGCGATACGGTGTGTAGCTGTAGAAGAGACGCGGCTCCAGGGTCTGGAGCATGTCACGGCTGGCAACGTTCAGATCTCGCTCAAAGGTCAGTCCCGAATCAATTGAGAACATCGGCACGGTGTAACCCGGCGACGAATCCGTATAGCGATCGGATCTGTCATGATCAAGGTCGTATTTGGTGCTGATCAACTGTGCCTTAGGTGTGACGAACCAGCCGGCCCCGCGGATGGGATAGGCGATTTGCTGATGGAAGACGAAACGGTCGCCGTCAATTTCAGTCGGGTGCACGAAGCGCGTGGCTTCCAAGTGTGTGGTGAGTTCAAAGCCGGCGGCGTCGGCCACAAACGCGTTCCAAGAGAACTGCGGCTCGCGCTCGTAAGGCTTGTCCGTGTCGTTGATGGTTTGGTTCTTCGTGACGCGAACAGCTGCGTTCCAGTAGGTCGACGAGTAATTGAGCCAGTAGTCCTGCGGCAGGATGTCGTCAGTGTTGTCGCGCAGACTCGTTGAAAAGTCGTCGAAGAACTCGTCGTCGGACACTCGGTTGTAGTTGATGCCGTACCCGAAGTTATTCCAGCTGCCGCGAATGTTGGCGTGCAAGCTGTAGCGCTTGTCGCCGTAATCGTTGTCGTGCGGCATATACTCGCCGGTAATTTCGCCCTCAAGATGCTTGTTGAGGAAACGGAATTCATTGCCGATCATCACGCCGCGTTTGGTGATGATCTGTGGCGTGAGCGTGTAATCGTAATTGGGTGCGATATTGAAGTAATACGGCACCGAAATATCAAGACCGCGTGCCGAACTCATGCCGAGCACCGGCGAGAGGAAACCGGACTTGCGTTCAGCCGACAAGGGAAATGTAAACCAGGGAGAACCCAAAACAGGCATGCCACCGAGTTTAAGTACGGCGCCCGTGCCGGTGCCCGACTGCTCGTATTCATCGAGCGTCATTTCGTCCATTTCCACCCACCAGGCAGGATTGTCGCCCTCGCAACTCGTGAGCAGTACGTCCTTGAGTTCGGTCACGTCGGCCGAAGCAAAACGCATACAGCGCGCTTTGCCTCGCAATCCGCGCGGTTTGTATTCGTAGTCGACGTTTTCGGCTCCGCCGGTGCTGTCATCAAGCTGATACGTTGCCTCAGGCGCGTTGAGTTGAACACCCGCGCGAGAGACCTGGGCGTCGCCTTTGATCTGCACTTCACCGGTTTGCTGCGTGTAGACGATAGTTTCGCCTTTGATGACGGTACCGGCGCGACGCAGTTCAGCGTCGCCCGACAGCGTAATTTCTGTCTCGGGAGAGCCTTCAATCGTGTAGGCGTAGCCGATAGCCGGCGCGTCGTCGGGTTTCGTGCCGGGATCGGCCAGAGTACCCGTCCATTGATCCAGGTAGGCGGGTTGCGAATTGTTTTGCGCAACCGATCTAGGGGTGGTTGTGTGGGAGTCGGTTTGCGGCGGTGTGCGCACGTCGGCGCTGGCTATGTTGAGCCACTCCGTTTCAGGCGCGCGGGCATGCGCGACCTGCGCACAAAGCGCGGCCGTCACGGCGGCGACCAGAGGGAGCAGTTGCGGCTGTGAATTCCGAGGCATTTTCAATTGGGTTCGCTGTTTGGTGTTCGGATTATAAGAGAGAGACTTGGTGCTTCCGTTGTTTAACTTGTTAGTAGGATCTAAAAAGACGCAAATTTGCCTTTCTTTTGACGCTGTTTTGACGAACAGAGCTTTTGGCTGGATCACGAACTTGGTTTTGAATTTGTGCCTGAACTGATTTTTGCAGAGCAGTATGGCGGCTTTTCGGCCATAATCCGCCAAACAATTTCCGTGGTTTTTTGAGGAATAGAGAGATGCAGACACCGCAGGATGAACGCCTGGAAGCACTCGGTCAATGGTTGGGTAGCCAGAAGGCTGTGGCCGGACTGGATTTGACTACCCTGACGCCCGCGAGTTCAGACGCGAGTTTTCGACGCTATTTTCGTGTGCAGGGTGAAAGCGCTACCTACATCGTGATGGATGCGCCGCCCGAAAAGGAGCCGATTGATTCGTTTCTGAAAGTTGACGCGCTCATGAAGGATGCGGGGTTGAACGTTCCCGAAATTCTGGCAAGCGACTCCGCGCAGGGTTTCATTTTGATGAGCGATCTGGGACGACAGACTTATCTGGATGTTCTCAACGAGGACAATGCGGCCCGTTTGATGGATGCGGCTACCGATGCACTTGTGAAGTGGCAGGCGGCTTCCAAACCCGGCGTGCTGCCCGAGTATGACCATGCCGTGCTACGCCGCGAAATCGATTTGTTCCCCGAATGGTACGTGGGTCGACACCGCGGTTATACGCTCACGGAAAAGCAAAACGAAATCATTGAATCCGTCTACGAAAAGATCATCGCCGCTTGCCTGGCTCAGCCCAAGGTTTTCGTACATCGCGACTTTATGCCACGCAACCTGATGATTTCGGATCCGATGCCGGGCGTGTTGGACTTCCAGGATGCACTCTACGGTCCCGTCACCTATGACATTGCCAGTCTTATGCGCGATGCCTTTATCAGCTGGGGCGAAAGTTTTGTGCTTGATGTCACGATTCGCTATTGGGACAAAGCACGCAAGGCGGGTATTCCCGTGGCACAGGATTTCGGTGAATTTTGGCGCGATGTCGAATGGATGGGCATGCAGCGTCATCTCAAGGTGCTCGGCATCTTTGCCCGCATCAACTACCGCGACGGCCGTCCGAAATATTTGGAAGATACGCCGCGTTTCCTGCACTATGTGCGCGAAACGGCCAACCGCTACAACGAACTCAAGCCCATCAACTGGCTTTTGGATCAGTTCGAAGAACAAAAGACCAAGGTTGGCTGGACGTACTAAAAAGCGGAGACTTCAGCAATGCGCGCAATGGTGCTTGCCGCCGGCCGAGGTTCTCGGCTTCGGCCCTTGACCGACACGACGCCTAAGCCGCTTTTACCGGTGGCCGACGGCGTGCGTTTGTGCGACTGGACGCTTGCCGGACTTAAACGCGCCGGAATCACGGATGTGGTGATGAACACGGCGCACCTGCCAGAAACATTTGAAGCGCTGCCGCATGAGCTCGCTGCCCGCGGTCTTCATTTGGAGTTGTCTCGGGAAGCAGAAACGCACGATCAGTCTCTCGAAAGCCTCGGAGGCATTGTGCGTGCTTTGCCTCTTCTCACAGAGGGCGGGCGCGACATGTCGCCCGTTGTGGTCGTGGCTGGGGACGTGGTGCACAACTACGACTTTGCGCGTCTTTATGCGCGAGCCCGCGAGATTGAAGCCGGCGATTACGATGTCTTTTTGGTGGCTGTACCTAATCCAAAATTCAACAGTCAGGGAGATCTGACCGTATACGCGGACGGCACGGTTTTGCGAGGAGAACCGCCGCGCGGTCACAGCTATGGTTGCATCATGGTAGTCAATCCCAAAATATTCGAGGGGTTGGAACCTGTGTGGTGCAAGCTTTTTCCCTGGATGTGGGACTTTGCCGATAAGGGCCGCATGCGGGCCGAAGTTTTTGAGGGCTTTTGGGACAACATCGGCACAATTGAGCAGCTGCAGGCGCTGCGGCGCAACACCGAGGCTCTGAAGTGGGCCCGCTTCTAATTTAGAGAAAACGCCAAATGCAATCGATTGAAAATCAAGTTCGCGAGAGAGTCGCTCGATTTTTGGAAGTGACGAGTGTAAGCATCCCTCTGATGAACGCTCCGATGGCCGAAGTTAGCGGACCGGCACTGACAGCGGCCGTGTGCCGCGCCGGCGGTTTGGGGGTGCTTGCCGGTGACGAACTTTTGCCCGAAGCGCTTTCCAACGCCATTGACGAAGTGCGCCGTCTTGCCGGTGCCGATGCGCGTTTTGCTGTGAATTTGCGCGTGCCGCCTGCCAAAGCGCCGACGCCCGAAGGTATTGATTGTCAGCGCAGGATGCTTGCGGCATTGGAAGACCTTGCCGCCGATCTGGGACTTGAGCCCAACACGATCGAGGAATTGCCGGACTTTGATGCGCAATTTGATGTGCTTCTGGAAAAGCACGTTCCCGTCGTCAGTGTTACGTTCGGAGGGTTGCGCGAGGAATACGACGAGCGACTCAAAGAGGCAGGCACTGTTTGGATGGGAACAGCGACGACGCTTCGGGAAGCCAAGGTGCTTCGCGCTGCGGGAGCCGATTTGGTGGTTGTCCAGGGAATTGAAGCCGGCGGTCCTCGTCTTAATTTCGAATCTTCTGATGACGAAGCCGCCGTCGGGATGTCGGTGCTGACGACGCATGCGGCTCGTGCAACGCGTTTGCCTGTGATTGCTTCGGGCGGTATTGCCGAACCTCAGCAGGTCTATGGTGCACTCGCAGCCGGCGCAAGTGCCGTGATGGTGGGTTCGGCGCTGTTGCGTACGGTCGAGAGCACGGCGTCGGCATCGTTCAAGACTGTGTTGCCGTTGCTGACGGATGTCTCGATGCGTTTGACACGATGTTTTAACGGTCGCTTGACGCGCGTGTATCCGAGCGAACTGGTGCAGGCGCTTGATGAGGCGGGATTGATATACGCTCCTTATCCGCTGCAGCGCGAAGTGATGCGTCCGATTCTTAGAGCGGCAGCTCAACAGGGACGGGACGATTTGGCATGTCTGCCTGCAGGACAATCCGCGATGCTTGCTCGCGAAGAGTCCGTTGAGGCGGTGGCGGCGCGATTGATGAGCTTTGTCCCGATCTAGAAAATTTGTGAGAAGCTCTTACAAACGCGTAGCGCAAGCTGAGTGCAAAAGTACACTCCTGTACAATGGCGAGGGTTGTAAACGAAGGGTTTGCGACGTCGTCGGGCGATGTTGATTTTGTCTTTGATTTCAGTGGGATGCAGATAGGGCCGTATCAGTTGGACGGGAATTTGGTTTTGGCGCCGATGGCTGGCGTCACCGATGCGGCCTTTCGAGTGGTATGCCTTGAGCACGGAGCCGCTTATGCCGTGGGTGAAATGGCCGCTTCGGGTGCTCATCTGCTTCACACCGAAATGACGCGTCGCCGATACGCGTGCGATCCGCGCGAACATTTTCCCGTGGTGCAGATTTTGGGGGCTGATTCCGCCGAGATGGCCAATGCGGCTGCATTGGCGCAGGATTGCGGTGCGTCGATGGTCGATGTGAATTTTGGTTGCCCAGCTCGCGTGGTTTGCGGAAAGGCCTGCGGCTCGGCCGTGATGCGCGATCCGAAGCTTGCCGGCGATATTCTGCGAGCGGTGGCGTCGGCTGTCACAATCCCCGTGTCGGTGAAAATGCGCACCGGCTGGGACGAGGACACGAAAACGGCTGTCGAGATTGCCAAGACAGCGCAGGACGCGGGCTTTTGTCTGGTGACGGTTCACGGCAGAACGCGGGCGCAGCGCTTTACGGGGACCGTGAATCGAGACGACATTGCCGAAGTGGTACGAGCCGTGCAGATACCTGTGATTGCCAACGGCGACGTGACAACGCCGCAGGAAGCGCTGGTTATGATGCGCGAAACGCAGGCTGCCGGCGTCATGATCGGGCGCGGTGCCTGCGGCAACCCCTGGCTCTTTTCGAGAGCGCAGGCGCTTCTTGACGGTAAGTCCGATCCAGGCGCGCCGACGGCCCACGACGTGTACGAGACGATCGGAACACACTTGTCGGCGCTTTTTGCCGGCGAAGATTGGGACGAACCCGGCCGTGAACTTGCGCTGGTGAGAACCTTTCGCAAGCATCTGCGGCATTATTTGGAAGGATTTTGCCTTCATGACGAAGCATTGGGAGCCCAACTTGGACGGATGCTTCGGCTGGAGACGAAGGAGGCGCTTTCGGGCGCCGTGTCGGATTTTTTTGAAAATGTGCCCGCGACGGCACACCGAGTCGACGAACCATGACGAACGCAAATGACAACGCCAAGATGCAGGGCCTCGAGGGCATTTTGCAACCAGGGGTGACCGCCAACGATGCGTTCAATGCACTTGTGGTATACCGCGTCGAAAGTTATCTGCGCGACCTGGAAGGGGTGCGCGGATTACCGCTCTACGAAATGATTACGCAAGCCGCTGAAAGACCGTTGCTCGATTGGGCGATGAAACAAACGAACGGCAATCAGCGTGCTGCCGCAACACTTTTGGGAATTAACCGAAATACGCTGAGAAAGAAACTCGTCATGCACGGGTTTCCGGCCTCAGGACTTTGAAATTAAAGGAAAAACTATGCGCAAACAAGCATTGATCAGTGTTTCCGACAAAACGGGCGTCGTGGACTTTGCCAAGGGGCTCGTGGCTGCGGGTTACCATATTCTGTCGACGGGCGGCACGGCCAAGCTTTTGGCTGAACAAGGCGTGCCCTGCCAGGAAGTAGCCGACTACACGGGTTTCCCGGAAATGCTTGACGGTCGCGTCAAGACGCTCGATCCACACATTCACGCCGGCATTCTTGCTCGTCGTCCCGTGCCCGAACACATGAAGGCGATTGCCGATCACGGCATCGACCCGATTGACATCGTCTGTGTGAATCTCTATCCGTTCGAACAGACGATCGCACGGCCGGATTGCACGTTTGAACTGGCCATCGAAAACATCGACATCGGCGGTCCGACGATGATTCGTGCCGCGGCCAAGAATCACGAGTCTGTTGCCGTGATCGTGGATCCGACCGACTATGATCGTGTGCTTGCCGAAATCAATGAAAAGGGCGAAGTATCTGCCGACACTCGTTTGGCTCTGGCTAAGAAGGTCTTTGCGCACACCGCTCGCTACGACGGCGCCATCACCAACTATCTCACGAGCTTGGACGAAAACAAGGAACGCACCAAGACATTCCCCGATGTCTTCAACCGTCAGTGGGTCAAGGCTCAGGATATGCGCTACGGCGAAAATCCGCACCAGCAGGCAGCCTTCTACCGCGAACACATCGTGGCTCCGGGCTTGCTCGCCGGTTTCCATCAGCATCAGGGCAAGGAACTTTCCTATAACAATATCGCTGACTCGGACGCCGCTTGGGAAGCCGTCCGCAGTTTCGAAACTCCTGCTTGTGTGATCATCAAGCACGCCAACCCGTGTGGCGCAGCCATCGGCAGCAATGCGCTTGAGGCCTATCAGAAGGCATTCCGCACCGATCCCAAGAGCGCTTTCGGCGGCATCATCGCCTTTAACCGTCCGGTTGACGAAGCCACGGCGCGCGCCATCACAGGACAGTTTGCCGAAGTGGTGATCGCTCCCGAATTCAGCCGCGAAGCGCTTGACGTTTTCGCCGCCAAGAAGAACCTGCGCGTGCTTACGGTTGCCGCCGGCGACGCGCACAATGACTTCGAATTCAAGCGTGTGGGCGGGGGTCTTTTGGTTCAGACACTCGATAACCGCATCTGCCCGGAATCCGCGCTGAAGGTTGTGACCAAGAAGCAGCCCACGTCGGCTCAGATTGCCGACATGATGTTTGCTTGGAACGTTGCTCGTTTCGTGAAGTCCAACACGATTGTCTATGCGCACGACGGCATGACGCTCGGTGTGGGCGCCGGCCAGATGAGTCGCGTCGACTCGGCCCGCATCGCTGCCATCAAGGCTGCCGAGTCCGGTTTGTCTCTGGCGGGTAGCGCCGCGGCTTCCGATGCGTTCTTCCCGTTCCGCGACGGTCTTGACGTCATCGTTGATCAGGGTGCCACCTGCGTGATCCAGCCGGGCGGCTCGATTCGCGACGACGAAGTGATCGCTGCGGCTGACGAACGCGGCATCGTGATGGTCTTTACGGGCGAACGCCACTTCCGTCACTAAAACGGATCGCGGAAGAAACACCGTGTTTCTTCCGATCTCGAAAAAGAAGGTCGGGTCTGTCGTTGCGGCAGATTCGACCGGACACCAGACGAACAATGAACTCCGACGTTTCTTTTTCCAGAAGAAGTCTGATGGCTGCCGCGCTCGCCGCGGGCGGCCTTTCTTCGCTTCCGGCTTGGGCGCAGCTGCGCATCGAAATCACGGGCGTGGGCGCCAATCGTATTCCTCTTGCGCTCGAGCGATTCAACGGTTCGGCAGAAACCGGTATTGACCTGATGCAAGTCGTCAGTGCCGACCTAGCTCGCACAGGGGCTTTTCAAATCATCACCGATTCATCGACTGAGGCTTCGCTTGAGACGAGTCTTCGCCCGCAGTTTGAACGCTGGACGGAGAAAAAGGCCAATATTCTGGCCACGGGTTCTCTTGTGAAACTTGCTGACGGCCGCTGGGATATTCGCTTCCGACTATTTGATGTGGTGGCAGGCGCTCAGATTGACGAGTGGTATGCCCTAGCGGGAGATCGCCAGCTTCGCATGGTGAGCCACCGCATTGCCGATCGCATTTACGACAAACTCACGGGGCTGGGCGGCATGTTTGCTTCGCGCCTTGCCTACGTCGTACAGCATTCCAAGCAAAGCTATGAACTGATCGTTGCCGACAGCGACGGCGCAAACGCGCTCCCGGCTTTAAAGAGCAAGGAGCCGATCATTTCACCGGCCTGGTCGCCCGACGGCAAACAACTTGCCTATGTGAGCTTTGAAGCGCACAAACCTGTGGTGTACGTACATACGGTAGCTACCGGTCAGCGTCGCGTGGTGGCCAATTTCCGCGGCAACAATTCCGCTCCCGCGTTTAGCCATGACGGCAAGAAACTCGCAGTGGCGCTTTCTCGTGACGGCTACACGCAGATTTTCATGATCAATACGGATGGCTCGGGCGTGCAGCGTTTTTCCAAGAGTCTGGCCATTGACACCGAACCCGTATTTTCTCCCGACGGACAGTACCTGTACTTTACCAGCGACAGAGGCGGCAGTCCGCAGATCTACCGACAACCTCTGGCAGGCGGCTCGGCGCAACGCGTGACTTTTAATGGCAACTATGCGGTCAGTCCTGCTATTAATCCGCAGGGGACCGAGATCAGCTATGTGACGCGCTCCAACGGGCGCTATCGCGTTGCTATCATGGACTTGCAAACCGGTCAGGAGCGCATCCTTACCGGCAATGAATTTGACGAAAGTCCGTGTTTCTCGCCCAACGGTCGCATCATTTGCTACGCAAGCGAGCGCGGCAAGAAGGGCGTACTTGGCACGGTGAGCACCGACGGGGCCGTTTCGGCCTGGCTGACAGCCTCGGCCGGTGACATCCGTGAACCGACCTGGGGTCCGTTACTCGACTGACGAAACGCCAGAAAACTTTTTTGGACACTTTTTTCGGAGATACACGCATCATGCAGTTCTCTCAGATCGCTATCCGCGGCTGCGCCATGGGGCTTGTTGCCGTCAGCATGTTGTTGGCTGGCTGCTCGAGCGTGCCGTTAGACGAATCGGCCAAGGTCGGCACGACCCAGGACGATGCCGCAACCAAGCATCGCTCGGCTTCCGGTGCGGCGCTCGACCGTAATGCCGTCTACTTTGATTTCGACAGCTACACTGTTAAGCCCGAATTTATGCCGGTCGTGGAAACCCACGCCCGCAACCTGATGGCCAATCCGTCGCAACATGTGACGGTGGAAGGCAACACCGACAATCGCGGCAGCCGCGAATACAACCTTGCGCTCGGGCAAAAGCGCAGCGAGGCCGTCAAGCAGCGTCTGCAGTTGTTGGGCGTGCCTGCCTCGCGTATCGAAGCCGTGAGCTTCGGCCGTGAAAAGCCGCGTGCTGTGGGCGATACAGAGGAAGCCTGGGCGCAGAATCGTCGTGCCGACATCGTTTATCGTTAATCTCCGACGGATCTGTCCATGCTGATAAAGAAAAATTGGGTGGCATCTCTGGTGATTGCGCCAGTGATGCTGGCGGCTTCCGTGCCTGCACACGCCTTGTTCGGCGACGATGAAGCCCGAAAGGCGATTTTGGATTTGCGCGAAAAAGTGGAGGCGGCGCAAAACGCTCAGCTGATGTTGCAGAGCCAGATCGAAGCTTTGCGTGAACAAAATGCCCGTTTGACAGGTCGTATTGAGGAACTTGCCAATCAACTCACGCTGGAGCAGCGGTCCAATCGCGACCTCTACGCCGACCTCGACAAGCGCATGGCTGAACTTGAGCCGGCAGATATTGAGGTCGACGGCCGTACCATTCGCGTGTCGGCCGAAGAGCGTCGTTTGTACACACAGGCGGTGGCCCTTTTCTCTCAGGGCAAATACGAGGAAAGCGAAGCGCTGTTGCGTACGCTGACTTCCAATTACCCTCAGACTGGTTATATGCCGGCTGCCCTGTTCTGGCTCGGCAATTCGCTTTATGCCTCAGGCGAACTCAAGCGGGCGTTGGAGGTTGAAAACAAGCTTCTGAAAGAGTTCCCGAAGGACGCTCGCGTGCCGGATGCTCTTTTGACAAAGGCCGCGGCCGAGGTCGGACTCGGTCAGCGTACCAATGCGACCAAGACGCTTCAGAAAATCATTAAGGAACATAAGGACGCGCCGGCTGCCAAGGTGGCTCAGGAGCGTCTCAAGAGCCTCAGCAATAAAAAGAAGAAATAGAACAGACTGCATTTCGGCAACATTCTTGGCAGGTGCACGAGACAGCTGTTTCGAGCACCTGTTTGCCTTTCGTTGCGTTTCGGACGCTTCAAAGCGGGTTTTTCGCCGAACAGCTGAGATACAATCGCAAAGGGAGCCGGCAAAGGGGTGAGAAAAGTTTTGCCTTTCTCACTTTTTGGCAGATCGACTTGCCAGCTGTGATACAGGAAGAAGCGCCGAGTCGAAGCGTTTTTGTTCCTGCTCTGAAGTGTCCTTCAGAATTACAACGAAAAACTCGAGCTTGAGAAAAATGAACTACTGCAGTGATAGCGAAATGCGCGGCGTAAATCTGTTGCGCAACCCTTGGTTTAATAAGTGTTCTACCTTTACTGAAGAAGAACGGGACCGCTATGGTTTGCGCGGCCTTCTGCCTCCTCGCGTCTCGAGCGTTGAGGAACAGATCAGCCGTTTGGAAGAGGTGATCGCCTCTCAGCCGACGGCTCTGGGCAAGTATCTGATTTTGGACGGCATTCATTCGTCCGACGAGATTGCTTTCTTCCGTCTGGTGATCAAGAACATCGAAGAGTACATGCCGCTCATTTACACGCCCACTGTCGGTGAAGCGTGCCAGAAGTTCAGCCACATTTTCCGCTATGCACGCGGTCTGTATGTGTCGATCAACGACCGCGGTCGCGTGCGCGAACTGATCAAAAATGTTCCCACGCACAATGTGGAGATGATCGTGGTGACCGACGGCCAGCGCATTTTGGGCTTGGGTGACCTGGGCATCAACGGCATGGGTATTCCGATCGGCAAGCTCGCGCTTTACACCGCCTGCGCCGGCATCAATCCGCAGCATGTTCTTCCTGTGACGCTTGACGTCGGCACCAACAACGAAAGCTACCTGAGTGATCCTCTGTACCTGGGTTTGCAGCAAAAGCGCGTTGACGGCGACGACTATTACGCTCTGGTCCAGGAATTCATTGAAGCCGCGCGTGAACGTTGGCCAAATGTGGTGATCCAGTTTGAGGATTTCCAGAATACGCACGCTTTTGAATTGCTTAAGCGTTGGCAGGACAAGATCCCATGTTTTAATGATGACATTCAAGGCACAGCCTCGGTGTCAGTTACGGGGTTGTACTCGGCCATGCGCGTTAAGGGCGAAAAGCTCTCTGAGCAGCGCGTGCTTTTCCTGGGGGCGGGATCGGCTGCCACCGGTATTGCGCATCTGATTGCCGATGCCATGGCTGAAGAAGGCCTGCCGCGTGAAGAAGCCTTGAAGCGCATTGCTTTGGTTGACTCCAAGGGGATGGTGAGCTCGCGCCGTGCTGATACGCTTGCCGCTAACAAGTTGCCGTTTGCGCACGATCTTCCTCTTGCCGAAAACCTTCTGGAAGCCGTTAAAGTTTTCAAGCCTACGGCTATCATCGGCGTGTCGGCTCAGCCCAAGACGTTTACGAAAGAAGTGATTGAAGAGATGAGCGCTATCAACGAGCGCCCGATCATCTTTGCGCTTTCCAATCCGACATCCAAGGCTGAATGCACGGCTGCGGAAGCCTATCAGTGGTCGGACGGCCGCGCAATCTTTGCTTCCGGTTCCCCCTTTGCACCGGTGAGCTTTGGAGGCAAGACCTTTGTGCCGCGTCAGGGTAACAACAGTTATGTGTTCCCGGGCATCGGTCTGGGTTGTGTGATTGCTCAGCCGACGATGATTCCGACGGGGGTGTTCCTCACCGCGGCCAAGCGTTTGGCCGAACTCGTGAGCCAATCCGATCTCGACAATGGCTCGATGTACCCGCCGCTGTGCCAGGTGCGCGAACTGTCGGCTGAAATTGCCGCTGCTGTTGCCGCTTACCTTTACAACAAGGGGCTGGCACGGGCAGAGCGGCCGGCCGATATTCTGGCTACCGTAAAGGCCACGATGTGGTCGCCGGAAAATCCGCACTTTGTTTGCGGCGAATAATCCGATAGAGTTACGGGTTAACGCTAGGGAGGCCCCGCGCCGTCAAAAGCACGGGGCTTTTTCTTGAGTGCTTGTCAATTAATCCGATACCGAAAGATTCAATCATGCATTTGCAAACGACAGTCAAAACGATCCTCTGTGGCCTGCTGTGTGCAGGTTGTGCCTGTGTATCCGCTCAGACGCTTCGCATCGCGACGTTACCCGCGGCCGACTCTATCGTGCTTGATGTAGCGGTCAATGAAGGACTCTTTAAGAAAGAAGGGCTTGATGTGCAGACTGTTCCCTTCAAGAGCGCTCTGGAAGTGGGTGCGGCCATGCGAGCCGGGCAGCTTGCCGGGCACTTCGGCGACCTGATGAATGTCTTTACGCAAAACGAAACGGGCGCGGCTCAGGCTGTCGTGTTGACCACCACGCATACGACTCCGGCTCAGCGAGCTTTCGGCATGGTGGTTTCGCCTAAGTACGCCGACAAGATCAAATCTCTGAACGATCTGAAGGCCACGCCCACGGCGATGAGTGCCTCAACGATCATTGATTATTTGCTTACCCGAATGAAGGAAACGGCAGGCGTGAAATCCGATTCGCTCAAGAACGTGGAAGTGCGCCAGATTCCGATTCGTCTGCAAATGCTTTTGAGCGGACAGATTGAAACGGCGTTGTTGCCTGAACCGCTCGTGACGGTTGTGGAAAAGAAGGGCGGTCGCGTGATCTGGGACGATACGAAGCTCGATGAATCGCTCGCGGTCGTAGCCCTGCGTCAGCCCTACCTTGATGATCGGACCGTGACGGCTTTTCGAAAGGCCGTGGCCGAAGCGGCACGCAAGATTGAGTCCGAACCTGAAAAGTATCGCGCGCTTATGGTGCAAAAACGTCTGATTCCGCAGCCGGTAGCTAAGGACTACAAGATGGTCCGTTTCTCGCTTTTCGGCCGTGAAGACGGCCTGCCGCCGCTTCCGACCGCCGAAGACGTCAAGCGTGTGGGACAATGGATGCTTCAGCGCGGCATGATCAAGAAAGTGCCGTCCTACGAGGAGGTTATCTACATTGAAAAATAAGCGCGCGTTGTTTGCGCTCCAAGCAGAGAATTTGTCCGTGGGGCGCCGCGGACAAACTTTGCTTTCGGGCGTGAACTTCACTTTGCAGCCGGGTAGTTCTTTGGCTGTGATTGGCGAGTCGGGCTGCGGCAAAACCACGTTGCTACAGACGCTTGCCGGGATTTTGCCTGCTGTGGCAGGAGACGTGGCGTGCCATAGCTCAGAGAGTGCCGGCAAACCCGTCAACGCGATCGTTTGGCAAAATCTTGCGCTTTTCCCGTGGCTTACAGTGGCAGGCAACCTGGCCTTGCCCCTTAAACTCAAAAAAGAATCCAATATTGCCGAACGTGTGCGCGAAATGCTCTCCGAGCTGGAGCTCGAAGGACTCGAAAGACGTTTTCCTGCGGCGCTCTCTGGCGGTCAGCGGCAGCGCTTGGCTCTGGGGCGCGCGCTTATTGCCAAGCCCGATGTGCTTTTCATGGACGAACCGTTTTCGGCGCTTGATGCTGTCTTGCGCGAGCATCTGCAGCATTTTTTAAAGCAGCTTCGAGAACGGCACCCCTGCACGATGGTTTTTGTAACCCACGATATCGGTGAAGCCGTTTATCTCGGCGAGTACATCATGCTTCTCGGGGCGCGCCCTTCACGCGTTGCTGCTTTTGGTGCCAACCCGAGTTTTACGGCTGACGCCGGCGTGGACGTGCGGGGCACGGACGCGTTTTACGCCGTACAGCGCCGGTTGCATAACGCCGTTGCGGCGGTTCGTATCGGCAAAGAACTGCACTTAACCGACGGGACGTGGTGATGAGAGATGGAACTTTTCAGAAAAGCGCATTGACTCTGCTGTTGCGCTACACGCTGGCTTTTCTTCTCATCGGTTTGTTGTGGGAAGCCGCTTCGCGCGCAGCCGGTGAATCGCTGCTGCCTTCGCCCGTCACAACAGCGCTTTTGTTTTTTCAGTCGCTCTCCGACCCTGTCTATATCGGACATCTGGTCGTGAGTCTCAAGCGCCTGATCTACGGCCTCACGGCGGGGGCTGTCCCCGCGCTTTTCCTGGGGCTTTTGCTCGGACACCTCAAAAAGGCCGATTGGCTGGGCGCTCCTCTGGTTTATACGACCTTTCCGCTTCCCAAGATCGTATTGTTGCCCGTGTTTTTTCTTTTCCTGGGGCTCGGTGATGCCTCCCGCGTTCTTCTGATTGCGCTCACGACGGGATACCAGATGATCGTGATTGTGCGCGCGGCGGCTCTGTCCCTGGATCCTGTTTATGAGACGGCCATCACTTGCATGGGTGCCGGACGCTGGGATCGCATCCGTTATGTATATCTGCCCGCGGCTCTTCCGTCGTTTTTAACGAGCCTCAAGGTGGCCTGCGGCACGGCCGTTGCCGTACTGTTCCTCGCAGAAAGTTTTGCTACAACCACGGGCTTGGGTTTCCTCATCATGGACGCCTGGGGTGTGGGCGATACGCTTGCGATGTTTAACGGCATTCTTGGCATGAGCGTCATCGGGCTTCTTTTGTACGCGGCCGTGTGGCTCTCTGAGGTGGTGCTCACGCCCTGGTGCCGCGCTGTTCAGCTTCACTGATCATGACTGCGAACGCCGCGCAACCCAAGCAGCTCACGCTTGCCGATTTGATAGATGCCGGCAGCGGACAGGATTCGACGCCGCAAGCCATTGACGGCGTGGCGTTTGCGCGCCTCTACGGAGAGCCTCTTTTTAAAGTTCCGGAAGGGCTTTACATTCCGCCCGATGCGCTGCGAGTGTTTCTGGAAAGCTTCGAAGGTCCACTCGATCTTTTGCTTTATCTCATTCGCAGGCAGAAGTTCGACATCATGCAGATTCCGATGGCGATCGTTACGGAACAGTACATGAGTTATGTGGAGTTGATCCGCGAAAGCAATCTGGAGCTTGCGGCCGATTATCTTGCGATGGCGGCGCATCTTATGCAAATCAAGAGCCAATTGCTTCTGCCCGTGACGCATGCGGATACGGGCGAAGAGGTGGCCGATCCTCAGGCCGAACTCGCTCGCCGCCTGCTGGAGTACGAAAAGATGAAAATGGCCGCAGCTGAGATAGATCGTGTTCCGCGAAACGGTCGTGATTTTTTGCGTGCGTATGTCCTGATTGAACAGACTCAGATCAAGCTTTTGCCGGAAGTTTGCGCCGACGATTTGAAGCTTGCCTGGGACGGGATTTTGCGCGAAGCCAATCTCAAGGGACATCACAAGGTTTCGCGTCAGGAACTGTCTGTGCGCGAATTCATGAGCGCGATTTTGAAGCGGCTGTCCTCGCAGCGCTTTGTGGAATTTCAGGATCTCTTTGAGCCTGAGGCGGGGCGATCCGTGTGCATCGTCAACTATCTCGCGCTTTTGGAACTTGCCAAGGAAGGGCTCATTCGCATTACGCAGGCCGCTCCTTTTGCGCCGATCTATGTTTGTGCGGCGCCGTTGCGCTCTACCGACGAAACTCAGGATCTCTTCAGTGCCAGCGTTCCAACAAAGTCAGTGGTTTGAACGCGCGACTGATAAGCGTAATCTCGATGCGGCGCATAGCGTGCCGATCGGCACACCTGAGGTGTGATACGCGGTAAAAGAGACGTTCCAGAGGAGGCTCTCAACACATCGCAATTTACGGATTGCTCGCACGGAATTGAATGGCGTTCGGGCGCAGGCGATGCGGTGCGAATACCGATTTTGTGAACGCGACGGCAGCTGAGGCCGCAAGGGTGCCGACCAAAATGCCAACGGCAACGTCACTGGGCCAATGTACGAAGAGGAACATCCGAGACCATGCGATGAGTACGGCAAGGGTCAGGAGACTCAACCCCCACTTGGGATGAAAGGCGCTAAAAGCTATGGCGGCGGCAAAGGAGGCCGTGGTGTGTCCCGAGGGGAAGGACGGATCGACAGGGCAGGCAAGCAACAGATTTTCCAGGTGCAGTTCGCAGGGGCGAAGGCGATCGATCATGGGCTTTAACAGCACGTTGCAGATCAGAAATCCCGAAAAAAGTGCAATACCGATGGTGTAGCCCACACGGCGGAAACCGGGAAAGCAGACCAAAAAGAGGCCGAGCGCGATCCAGACGAGTCCCGCGTCTCCCAAATGCGTCACGGTTTGCCAGAAAACGAGAGCATCTTCGCCGCCAAAGGTTTCGCGGATGTTGCGCAAAATCTCAACTTCAAACATAGAGAAAAGAGAAGCCTTTCAAGACGCTTGCATGCTATGAGCTCAGACATTGCCCGGACTTAGAGTCGGCGGATTTCGATACAATTTGAGCGTTTTTGCAAAGAGACAGTTGAGGACAGCGAACGCATGGCGAGTAAATACGCGGCGCAATACATTGAGCGCGCCAAAAGGGATGTGAAGAACTTTGAGCAGGCCTGCCGTGTGTTGCGGTTCGATCCAGAGAAAGAGTCCGATTTTGACGCGATTGTGACGGCACTTGCGGGTATCGGGCAGTTCGGCACGATTCGCTTGGCTCGTCGTTTCCCGTTTGTGACCGACGAAGAGCAATTTTTAATGGTTGCCGACGTGGGGCTGCATTTTTATTGGATGACGCTTGATTTTTGGCAGGAAATTCGCCAAAAAGAAGGCGCGGCGCAGATTTTCTGAAATACGGACTGCGCCGCACGTAAGCCGCAAGGCTTTTATTCGATGTTTTGCAGTTGCTCGCGCATCTGGTCAATACAAAGCTTGAGTGCAACGGCCGCATCGGTCATTTCGATGGCGGCCGATTTGCTGCCGAGCGTGTTGGCCTCGCGGTTCATTTCCTGCGTCACGAAATCCAGACGACGGCCGGCCGCTCCGCCTTCCTTGAGAATGCGACGTACTTCCGCTACGTGTGTTCGCAAGCGATTGATTTCTTCGGTCACATCCATTTTTAGTGCATAAAACGTTACTTCCTGACGAATGCGGTCGGATACTTCTTCCCGACTGATGGAACCTGCGCCGGAAAGCACTGTTCCCAAGGCCTCCTGAAGACGCTGCTCAAGCTTTTCCTTGAGGTTGCGATGAATGTCGGGGATGCGTTCGGCCACAGCGGCCACAACTTCTTCAATGGTGTCGCAGTTTTTCGAGAGGATAGCTGCAAGCGCAGCGCCTTCGCGTTCACGCGAAGCGTTGAAGGCTTCGAGCGCGTTGCCAACAACAACGGCAACGGCAGCATTTAGCGCATCCTGGTCGACCTCGGGTGTGGTGAGAATGCCCGGCATCTGCAGAATGTCATACACCGACATCGGCGTTGCCGTTGGCGTGAGTTTGAGTACTTCCTGCTGCAGAGCGAGAACGTTGGTTAAGGCGTTTGCATTAATGCCAGAGCTCGGCGTGTCGGCGAGCTTGAGGCTTGCGCGGCACTCTAACTTGCCGCGCTTGACGGCCGACGAGATCACCTCGCGCACCATAGGTTCGGTGGCACGGAATTCATCGCTTAAACGAAGCGTGAGATCAAGAAAACGCGAGTTGACGCCTCGAAGTTCGACGGTCATAAAACCGAGCGGCGTTTGGCCTTGCGCGGTCGCAAAGCCTGTCATGGATCGAATGCCGGACATAACGGAAAGGAAGACAAGGACGGTTGCAAAAAAGTAGGCTGTCAGATTCGGCCTGCGAAGGCCCAATTGTAGACGCTCACCTTAGAATGCTGAATGCGGTTGCGCACAGCAAAAAGCGCAACAGGAATTTTTGTTCGAAAGAAAGGAAAAACATGACGCAGCGACACGACGGACGCGCAAACGATGAGATGCGTTCCATTCAGTTTGAACGAGGTTTTACCTGCCATGCCGAAGGCAGCGTGCTGGTATCGGTCGGACGGACGAAGGTGCTGTGTACGGCAAGCGTCTCGCCGACCGTGCCGAAATTTCTCAACGATAAGAACGAGGGGTGGGTAACGGCTGAGTACGGTCTGTTGCCGCGTTCGACCGGCACGCGTACCGATCGCGAAGCGGCCCGCGGCAAACAAAGCGGACGCACGCAGGAAATCCAGCGTTTGATTGGCCGCAGTCTTCGCGGCGTTGTGGATCGCATCAAGCTCGGTCGCCATACGATCACGCTTGATTGCGACGTACTGCAGGCCGACGGCGGAACCCGCTGCGCGTCAATCACGGGGGCTTACGTGGCTTTGGTTGATGCCGTCAACTTCATGCTTGAAAAGGGGATGATCGAAGAAAATCCGATCAAGGAAGCCGTCTGCGCCATCAGCGTCGGCATGACGGATGCCGGTCCTGTGCTCGACTTGGATTACGAAGAAGACAGCACGAGTGAAACGGACATGAATGTGGTGATGACCTCAAGCGGTCGCTATATCGAACTGCAGGGCACGGCCGAAGGGGTACCTTTTAGTGCCGAGGATTTGACGGCGATGCTTGTGCTTGCCAGGAAAGGCTGCGAAGAAATTTTGGCTGCTCAGAAAAAAGCGCTTGCCGCGTAACAATGCAATGGAGGCAAAAAGTGAAGTTGGTTTTGGCTTCGGATAACAAAGGCAAGCTGCGCGAGTTCGGTGCGCTTTTTGCAGATCACGGCATTGAAGTAGTTTCACAGGGCTCGCTTGGCGTCACCCCCTGCGAAGAGCCATACGGTACTTTTCTGGAAAATGCCCTGGCCAAAGCGCGCAACGCTGCCAAAGCCACGGGACTTGCGGCAATGGCCGACGATTCGGGCATCACGGCACATGCTCTGGTGACGGAGCCTGGCGTGCATTCGGCGCGTTACAGCGGAGAAAAAAGCAACGATGCGGCCAACAACGCGAAGCTCGTAGAGCGCTTGTCTGCCTTTGAGGATAAGAGCGCGCACTACACCTGTGTACTTGTGGCAGTGCGCTCTCACGATGATCCCGATCCGATTGTTTGCGAAGGCTGCTGGTACGGCGAAATTGTCGCGACTCCCAAGGGAGACGGTGGTTTCGGGTACGACCCGCATTTTTATTTGCCTGAGAAGGGTTGCACGGCGGCGGAACTTTCAGCCGAAGAAAAGAATCAGCTGAGTCACCGGGGCAAAGCCATGCGTCTGCTGTTGACCGAAATGCAGGAGCGTTGGGGTGTCGGTCGCTGATAAACCCATTGCGCTTTACGTGCATTGGCCGTGGTGCGTGCGCAAGTGCCCTTATTGCGACTTCAATTCGCACGCAATCGGAGCGGGCGTTGACGAGGCGGGCTATATTCAAGCGCTTTTGCAAGATGTGGATGCAGCTGTGGAGCTCGCCGGTCGCCGACCGGTTTCAAGTGTCTTTTTCGGAGGCGGAACGCCGAGTTTGATGTCCGTGCAGGGGTTTGAAACCCTGATGACAGGTTTGCGCAAGCGACTTTTGTTTGCCGAGGATGCTGAAATTACTTTGGAGGCCAACCCTGGAACACACGAAGCTGCACGATTTGCCGGTTACGTGGCAAATGGCGTCAATCGTTTTTCCATTGGCGTTCAGAGCTTTGACGATGAACGGCTCAAGGCGCTCGGCCGTATTCACAATCGCAGGCAGGCTCTGGAAGCAGTCGAAACGGCGTTGACTTTGGTCGACAATCTCAATTTGGACGTGATGTACGCCTTGCCCGGTCAGTCTCTTGAAGGTGCCGCGCAGGACGCCCTCACGGCGGTGAAGAGCGGCGCCACGCATCTTTCCTTCTATGAACTGACCATTGAGGAGGGAACGGCTTTTTACAAGCGCGAGCCCGCTGGGCTACCCGATGGAGATACGGCTGCCGAAATGGGGGAGATCGTGGGCACGACTCTTGCCGAAGCCGGTTTCGAGCATTATGAAGTGTCGGGCTACGCCAAGCCTGGTCGCTGTTGTCGACACAATCTTAATTATTGGACATTCGGTGACTACATCGGCGTTGGTGCCGGAGCGCATGGAAAAATTACGACCGAAGGCGGCATACTTCGCACCGAACGGCGTGCCAATCCGTTGCTGTACATGGATGATGCGGTCAACGGCAGGTTTGCTTCGCAGTTGAGTTTTGTGCTTGCCGAGTCGCTGCCTTTTGAATTTATGCTCAACGTTTTGCGTCTCTACGACGGGGTTCCCGTGACGCTCTGGGAAGCAACCACAGGCTTGCCCTATGAGGTGATCGGAAAGAAGGTTGAAGCGCTGAGAAGCGAAGGACTTCTAGCAAACGACCAGAGGCGGCTTGTGTGTACGGAACTCGGACGCAATTGGCTCAGCACGGTGCAGGAGCGTTTCCTGCCCGATAACGAAATCTGAAGGAATGCTCCTTATGTTCAAGTGGCGATTGACGGCGGCTGTGGCGGCAAGCTTGCTTTTGTTTGGTTGCAGTACGGCGCCGCAACGGGAAACGCCTGTGCTGCCGGAAACACTTCCGGAAAAAGAACCGGTTCAGCAGCCTGACGAAGCGCAGGATTTTGTTGCGGGTGACATCCGTCTGCGTCCGGCGCAGTTTGCCGATTTGCCGGCGACAAGAGATGAAGACTGGGAACAGGCACTCAAAGCATTTCAGGTCTCTTGTACGACCATGCAGCATCACACGCTCTGGCGAGAGGCTTGCCGCAACGTTCAGGGCATGCCCCAGGGACTCGGTCGCGCGTTTTTCGAGGGCAATTTCGAGATTTGGCAGGTTTTGGCCAAAGATTCGCAAAGAGGAGTGTTTACGGACAAGGGCCTCATGACGGGGTACTTTGAGCCTATTTTGCGCGCAAGCCGCGTGCGACACGGCATTTACCAGTATCCGATCTACGGCGTTCCTGACGATTTGATCAGCGTTGAGCTTGACTCGATTCATCCGCAACTCAAGGGACTGCGTTTAAGAGGAAAACTTCAGGGGCGAAAGCTGGTGCCTTACGACGATCGCAAGGGAATCGTCGCGCGCAAGGATCTGGAGAAGAAACACGTGATTTGCTGGGCTGACGATCCGGTGGAGGCGTTTTTCTTGCAGATTCAGGGATCCGGTCGCGTGCTCCTTGATAACGGTTCGCTTATTCGCATCGGCTACGCCGATCAAAACGGGCACCCCTACCAAAGTTTGGGCGCCTGGCTCATCGAAAACGCGGGACTCACGCGAGAAGAAATGAGTATGCAACGCATAAAGCAATGGGTACGTGACAATCCGCAGCGCCGGCAAGAGCTTTTGAATGCCAACCCCAATTTCGTGTTTTTTGCCGAACGCGTAGGGTATTCCGACGATCAGGGACCGGTGGGAGCACAAGGGGTGCCGCTCACGCCGATGGCTTCCGTGGCGGTTGATCGCCGTTATTGGAAGCTCGGGGTTCCTTTTGTGACGGCCGCAAGCCAAAGTTTGCCCGCGATGGAATTCGCGCGTCCCGTGATTGCGCAGGATACCGGCGGAGCCATCAAAGGAGTGTTGCGGTTTGACTATTTCTGGGGGCTTGGAAACGAGGCCGGAAATCGTGCCGGCGGGCAAAAAAGCGACGTGAGCGCCTGGGTGATGGTTCCCAAGGGACAGAGTCCGGCCGCGATTCTCGCGCAAAGGTTTTGAAAACGGCGTCTTTGACCCCATATATGCACGGAAGCGGCCGTTATAATGGCACCACTTTGACACCAAGGTACGGCCAACAATTTGATTTGCCGTGCCTTTTCGGGAGAAAGATTGAGATATGACTGAAGAGAACACCCAACTGCAGAATCCCTCTCCGGAAGAAGCACCCGAACCGCTGATTTTTACGGACGCCTGCGTGGCGAAGGTAAAGGAATTACTCGCCGCCGAGGAAGATCCCAATATGCCTTTGCGCGTCTTCGTGCAGGGCGGTGGTTGCCAGGGCTTCCAGTACGGTTTCCAGTTCGAGGAAAAAGCCGCGGAAGACGATGAGATCATTGAGCGCGACGGGGTGACTTTCCTTGTGGATTCGCTGTCGATGCAGTATCTGGTTGGCGCCGAAATTGACTTTAAAGAAGACCTCGAAGGTTCGCAATTCGTGATCCGCAATCCCAATGCGGTGACGTCCTGCTCCTGCGGCTCGTCCTTCTCGGTCTAAACCTGTTTGCGTCCTAAGGACGCGACGGCCTAACACAAAAAAGCTCTCCAATTCGGGAGCTTTTTTTGTTAACTGTTGAGTTTTAGTCCTATCGGCTCAAAAGTTTGCGTTCAGTTTGCATGTTTCAAAAAGTTATATCTCCTTTCAAGGCGTTGCCGTCTTAGAATAGACAGATCAAAATTCGTAGGTGCTGCGATATATGGAGAGCAGCCCGCTTAAGGAGAGATATTCATGACACTACTGTCCTGGATTGCCGTTGCAGTGATCTTCGTGACCATTTGGGCGTTGATCAAACGTTGGGAAACGCGTCTGGTGCTGATTGCTGCCGGCCTTTTCCTGTGCATTATCAGTCTTAACCCGATGATGGGTTTGAACCAGTTTGCCAAATCGATGACGAACAACTCGCTCATCATGGCAATCTGCGGCTCGATGGGTTTTGCCTTTACGGCGACTTACACTCAGTGCGACCGTTCGCTTGTGCACTATCTGGCCGCACCGATTCGCGGCATGGGCCTTTTCTTGGTTCCCGTCTCGACGGTGATTACGTTCTTCGTGAACATCGCCATTCCGTCGGCAGCCGGTTGCGCCGCTGCTGTGGGCTCTACGCTGATTCCGCTGATGTTGCGTGCGGGCATTAAGCCGGCTGCCGCCGCCGCTGCCGTGCTGGCCGGTACGATCGGCTCCTACCTCTCGCCGGGTACCTCGCACAACCCGTTCGTCGCTAAGATGGCCGGCATGGACGTGATGGAATTCATCGGCACGCACACCTACTACTCGCTGATGTGCGGCGCCATTCTGGTGGTAGGCACGGCCGTAGTCTGTTTCTTGATGGGCGACGGCAAGGGCGATACGAACGCCCAGGTTGACGAAACCAAGATCAAGAACGAAGACTTCACGCCGAATCCTCTCAAGGCTCTCGTGCCGCTCGTTCCGATCACGATTCTGGTCGTCGGCAATATGTGGGTTCCCGCCATCAAGATGGGCGTGGCTCAGGCTATGTTGATCGGTGCCATCTGCGCCCTGGTTGTTTCTCTGAGCAATCCGCAGGAATTCTCAAAGAAGTTCTTTGACGGCATGGGTAAGGGTTATGCAGACGTGCTCGGCATCATCATCGCCGCCGGTGTCTTTGCCGCCGGCCTGCGTGCTACGGGTTTGATTGATGCTTGCGTCGACGCTCTGAAGGACTCCAACGACATCGCTCGCTGGGGCGGCTCTCTTGGTCCCTGGATCATGGGTGTGATCACGGGGTCGGGTGACGCTGCAACGCTGGCCTTCAACGAAACGGTGACGCCGCATGCCAAGGACTTCGGCATGACCATCGAAGGCTTGGGCGGTCTGGCCTTCCTGACCGGCGCTCTCGGCCGTACGATGTCGCCTCTGGCCGGCGTGACGATTCTCGTCTCGGGTATTGCTATGGTCAACCCGATCGACGTGATCAAGCGCACTGCTATCCCCTGCATCATCGCCGTCTTTGCTTGCGCCTTCCTGATGGTTTAAGAGCAAGGACTGTAGCCGCTGCGAGACTCCGTAAAGTTCTCGCGGCAGGCTTGATGAAAAACCGGATCGGCAAACGAGAGATGTCAATCTTTTGTTTGCGTCCGGTTTTTGTTTGGCCGAAGCATACGCAAGGAAAGCTGATATGGAACGACACGAGCCAGAGGCTGAAAAACCATTCTCGTCACGGAGTGTGGTTGATTTGTCGCATGTTGTCGATAACGGCACAAAGTCTTATCCCGGCGACCCGGCACCGCGCCTGGATACGGCGGCTGACATCACGCACGACAGCTGTTGTGTGACAAGAATTTCCTTGGCTACTCATACGGGAACGCACGTTGATGCTGAGGCACACGTTATTCACGGCGGCAAACGTCTTGGAGACTATCCGTTGACGGCTTTCTCAGGTTTGGCCCGAGTAGCGGATCTGCGTGGCTTGAGCGTGGTTGATGCATCGGCTCTCGACAGCATCGAGTCCTGCGACTGGCTGTTGCTCTGTACCGGCCAGAGCGAGAAGTGGGGCAGCGAAGAGTATTTCGGGACGGAACCGCTTTTTACCGAAGCCTTCGTCAAGGCGGCAGCAAGGATTGCGCGTAAAGGCATCGGACTTGACTGCTCAGGTCTTGATCGAGAAGGAGTGGCATTGCATCGGCTGTGGTTTTCGAGCGGCGGCGGACTGATGGTGGAAAATCTCACCGACTTGGAAATGTTGCTTTCCGAATCCCGAATCCTTTTTGCGGCCTATCCTTTGAAGCTTGCCGCCGTCGACGGTGCTCCGGTGCGTGCCGTTGCGATGCTCGTCTAAAGAAAGGCCCGCGCTTTCAAATGAAAGACGCGGGCCGAAACAGACCGGTAGAACTGCGGTTTAGCGCAGACGCATGCCGGGCTGGGCGCCTTCAAACGGCGTGATCAGATAGACGCCGGCGCCCTTGTCGGACTGGTAGCTTGCGGCAAGAACCATGCCTTCGCTCAGACCGAAGCGCATCTTGCGCGGGGCGAGGTTGGCGATCATCACAATAAGTTTGCCTACGAGTTCTTCCGGTTTGTAGTAGGCCTTGAGGCCGGCAAAAACCTGGCGATTGCGGCCGTCGCCGATGTCGAGCTCGAGACGGATGAGCTTGTCGGCGCCTTCGACATGATCGGCCTTGACGACACGCGCTACGCGCAGATCAATCTTGGCAAAATCGTCGATGGTGCAGATGTCGGCCACCGCTTCCACTTCGGGTGCACTGACGGCGGTTGCCTCAATGGGCTTGGCTTCGACGGCAGGCTTTGCTTCAGCCTTTTTCGCAGGTTTCTGTACCTTGGCTTCGGCTTTGTCGGGATCGGGCAGCAGTACGTCGAGTTGCTTTTCGCGATCCACGCGTCCCATCAGATGTTCGAACTTCGAGATCGGACGTTCGCTTGAAAGCGTCTGATTGACACTGTCCCATTGCATGGAGCCGCAGTTGAGGAACTTCTCGACGCGTTCGGCTGTTGCCGGCAGCACGGGTTTGAGGTAGAGCGTAAGCAAGCGGAAGCCTTCGAGCGCAACGGACGCGACGTACTGAAGCTTGTCGGCGGTTTCCGGATTCTTGGCAAGTTCCCAGGGTTTTTCGCGATCGACGTATTCGTTGATGACGTCGGCGAGTTCCATCACACGGCGCATGGCGCGAGCGTATTCGCGGTTTTCGTAATCGTTGCGGATGTCCTCGGCCGCAGCGCGAATACCCGTGAGGATTTCGTCATTCATTGCGGCATCGGACACGCGGCCTTCAAAGCGCTTGAAGATGAAGCCGGCGGCGCGGCTGGCGATGTTGACGTACTTGCCGATCAGGTCGGAGTTGACGCGGGCCTGGAAGTCGCCCTTGGTGAAGTCGACGTCTTCGACGCGGCTGTTGAGCTTGGCGGCGAGGTAGTAGCGCATCCATTCGGCGTTCATGCCGAGGCCCAGGTAGTCCATCGGGCTGATGCCGGTGCCTCGCGACTTGCTCATCTTCTGACCGTTGACGGTCATAAAGCCGTGCACATTGACGTGATCGGGAACACGGTAGGGGGTGCCTGCAAAGTGCAACATGGCCGGCCAGAAGAGCGTGTGGAAGTAAATGATGTCCTTGCCGATGAAGTGAATCTGTTCGGTGTCCGGACGCGACAGTTCCTGCACGAAATCGAGTCCCTTCTTGGCGCAATAGGCTTTGAAGCTGGCCAGGTAGCCGATCGGCGCATCAAGCCAAACGTAGAAGTACTTGCCGGGTGCATCCGGGATTTCAATGCCGAAATAGGGGGCATCGCGAGAAATGTCCCAGTCGGCAAGATTGCCGTCGAGCCATTCGTTATCTTTGGCGAGAACTTCAGCTTGCACGCGGGGTTTGCCGTCGGCGCCATTGCCCATCGTCCAGTCTTTGAGGAAGGCCTGTGCACGCGGATCCGACAAGCGGAAGAAGTAGTGCGTGGAGGTCTTCAGAACCGGCACGGAACCCGAGATGGCGCTGTAGGGATCAATCAGGTCGGTCGGCGAATACACCGAGCTGCACTTTTCGCACGAGTCGCCGTACTGATCAGGCGCGCCGCACTTCGGGCAGGTGCCCTTGATGAAGCGGTCGGCGAGGAACATGCCGACTTCTTCGTCGTAGAACTGCTCAATATCGGTGGTGTAGATGAGACCGGCATCCTTCAGACGGCGATAGATGTCCTGCGAGAGTTCGGTGTTTTCAGGACTTTCGGTGCAGTGCCAGTGATCAAAGTTGATGTAGAAGTTGTCGAGATACTGCTGGCGACCGGCAGAGATCTTGGCGACAAATTCCTGCGGCGTAACGCCCTGTTTGCTCGCCGCAATCATGATCGGGGCACCGTGAGCGTCGTCAGCGCATACAAAATGCACGTTGTTGCCGCACATTCGCTCGTGGCGCACCCAGATGTCGGCCTGGATGTATTCCAGAATGTGGCCGAAATGGAAGGCGCCGTTTGCATAGGGCAAAGCGGTGGTCACGAAAATATTGCGCTTGGCGTTGCTCATTGTTTATCAGAAAAATCGGTTAAAAAAGAAGGCCGCGAACGTAGGGAGTCGCAGTGCAATTCGACATTCTACTGCGCTAGACGGTGCGCCGAAAAGAGAGGACAAAAGCACAGCGAAGAGACCTGTGTTCGCCTGCGTCATTCGTTGACGCATCATCCTGTAGGCTGACCTGTGCGGACGACCCAACAAAAGAAAAAAGAGAAGAAAAATGCCAATCAAGCAGATCATTAAATCGTCGCGCGTTCCTGTCAAGATATGGACAAATGATGTCGACGAAGGTTCTATCAGACAGCTCAAGAATGCGGCTGACCTGCCGTTTGTGTTTCACCACGTGGCCGCTATGCCCGATGTTCATGTCGGCATGGGTGCGACCATCGGAAGCGTCATTGCGACCAAAGGTGCCGTGATTCCGGCTGCCGTCGGCGTGGACATCGGCTGCGGCATGGCCGCCGTCAAACTCAATCTCGAGCGAAACGAACTCACAGAAAAACAGCTTGTCGCCGCATTTCAGGCGATTTTGCGTCGCACCCCGGTGGGCCTGACACAGCACAGAGAGAAGAACTGCCGCACGGAAATGTGCCTGCCGTTTGCCGATGAGATGGCAGACATCGAAGCCAAAAATCCCGGCATTCTCGATCCGATGCAAAACATGAACTGGCGGCTTCAGATGGGAACACTCGGCTCGGGCAATCACTTCATTGAGCTTGAAGTCGACCAAGAAGACGGCGTATGGGTGATGCTGCACTCGGGTTCTCGCGGTGCCGGCAACGTTATGGCGTCGCGTTTTATCAAGGAAGCAAAGACGCTCACGGCAGCCAAAGGCATCGAACTTGTTGATGGCGCGCTTTCTTACTTTGAGGAAGGCGAAGAGGCGTTTGACCGCTACATGCAGGCTGTGAAGTGGGCTCAGAACTATGCACGCGCCAACCGCCGCACGATGGTCGACGACGTCATTAAATCGCTTGAAGACGTCTGGCCGCATGTCGAGCCTGTCGGAGAACTGATTGACTGCCACCACAACTACGTCGAAAAGGAAACGCACTTCGGAGAAGAGGTTTACGTTACGCGCAAGGGCGCCATTCGTGCTGGTATCGGCGAACTCGGTCTCGTGCCGGGAAGCATGGGCGACGCGTCTTACTTGGTCGAAGGACTGGGCAATGAGAAGTCATTCATGAGCTCCGCGCACGGTGCGGGACGCCGCTACGGCAGACAGGATGCCAAGAAACGCTTCACGGTTGAAGATCTTAAGGTGCAGACCGAAGGCATCGTGTGCCGCAAGGACGTCGGAGTGCTTGATGAAATTCCGGCAGCCTACAAGCGCATCGACTCCGTGATGGAAAACCAAAACGATCTGGTGCGCGTGATCCACAAGTTCCGTCAGGTGTTGTGCGTCAAAGGTTGATACGTTGTCTCCAAAAGTGATTTGGGCAAATGTCCGACTAGATCGCTCGGATTTTTCCTTGTAAACTCCAACTTCGTGTGCAGGTGCGGCCCGTGCCTGCGCATTGTTTGCACAACCGGTAGCGGAGTCCCAAAGCTCTTGCCACCATTATTTAGAAAGAAAACCATCCCATGCTGACCAAAGAACAAGTGCAGGAGATTGCGGGTGCCGTACTTGACCCGGTGCTCAATCTGCCGCTTTCGGAATTTAAGGCCATCAAGAATGTCGTCGTCGACGGCGACGCCGTTGCCGTGACCGTGTGCCCCGGCTACCCCGTCAAGAGCGTGGCCGAGGAATTGGCTTCCCGCGTCAAGACGGCGCTCACGCAGGCCGGAGCGGCCTCCGCTCTTGTGACAGTTTCGGGTGACATCATCGCTCACCGTGTGCAGCGCACACTCAAGACGATGGCAGGCGTCAAGAACATCATCGCCATCAGCTCCGGCAAGGGTGGCGTGGGCAAGTCCACGGTGTCGGCTAACTTTGCTTTGGCGCTGGCTGCCGAAGGCGCCCGCGTGGGCATGCTCGATGCGGATATTTACGGACCTTCGCAGCCCACGATGCTCGGTGCCAAGGGGCAACCGACGAGCCGCGACGGCGTCAATATGGATCCGATCGAAAGCCTGGGTCTTCAGATCAATTCAGTGGGCTTCATGATTGATCCGGAAGAGCCGATGATCTGGCGCGGTCCGTTGGTCGCGCAGGCGCTCACCCAGCTTCTCAATCAGACTGCATGGGATAACCTCGACTACCTCGTGATCGACATGCCACCGGGAACGGGCGATGTGCAGCTTACGCTGTCGCAGTCCGTGCCGGTTACGGGTGCTGTCGTGGTGACGACGCCGCAGGACATTGCTTTGCTGGACGCCAAGAAGGGCCTTCGTATGTTTGAAAAGGTCTCGGTGCCTGTGCTTGGCATTGTGGAAAACATGGCCCTCTTCCGCTGCCCCAAGTGCGGTCATCTCGAACACATCTTCGGCGAAGGCGGTGCCAAGCGAATGAGCGAACAGTACAAGGTTCCTGTTCTGGGCCAGCTGCCGCTTGATTCGCGCATCCGCGAACAGGCCGACTCGGGGTTGCCCACCGTGGCGGCCGATCCCGAAGGCGAAATCGCTTCGATTTATCGTCAGATCGCCTTGCGTGCGGCCGCTTACGTGGCGCGTACTGCCAAAGACATGAGTCAGGTGATGCCTTCGGTGAAGGTGGTTAACGACTAAAAACACGAAGCCCCGGGCACATGGCCGGGGCAAGCGTTTTTGAAAGGCGGGAAAAGTTGGAGACAGCTTTTCCCGTTTAATTTTTGTCAACGTTTCCGTCGGCTCGCTTGGCGCTCTCAATAAGTTCCTGAGCTGACTTGAGCGTGACGTCGGTGATCTGCAAGCCGCCTGCCATACGGGCGATTTCGCGGATGCGCTCTTCGTCCGAAAGGGGCCTTAAAGAGCTTGTTGTCAGTTCGTCGTGCGTTTCCTTTTGAACGAGCCACTGGTTGTTGGCGCAGGCAGCAACCTGAGGCAGGTGGGTGACACAAAGAACTTGGCGGTTGTGGCCGAGACGGCGCAGCAGACGTCCGACGACTTCGGCCACGGCTCCGCCGATGCCGCTGTCGACCTCGTCGAAAATGAGCGTGGGTACCGGCGTGATCTGCGCGGTGATCACGGCAATGGCAAGCGAAATGCGGGCCAGTTCGCCGCCGGAGGCCACTTTGGTGAGCGGTCGCGGCGTGGCTCCGGCGTGCCCTGACACCAGGAATTCACAGCGCTCCATGCCGCCTGCCCAGGGGTCGCACTTGGGCAACGTGATCTGCAGACAACCTCCGGTCATGGACAGGTGCTGCATTTCATCGGTCACTGCTTTTGAGAGGTCCTGAGCGGCCTTCATGCGCGCTTGGGTGAGCGCTGCTGCGCGTTTCAGAAAAACTTCTTTGGCGCGCTTTTCGTTCTCTTCCAAAAGCTCGATATCGGCGTTCTCAGCGAGTTCCTCAAGTCGCGCCTTGACTTCCAGGCGGTACGCAAAAAGATCTTCGGGAGCGCGGTGCAGTTTGCGCGAGAGCTTCCAGTACATCGAAAGACGTTCGTCGATTTCTGCAAAGCGTGATTCGTCGACGTTGAAACGATCGAGGTGGTGTGAAAGGTCGCGCGAAATGTCTTCGAGAATAGCGCTTGCTTCTGATAGAGACTCTTCGTACTGCGCAAGCTCCGGATCGAATTTGGCTGCGGCGCTCAGATCGGCCTGCGCCTGCATCGTCAATCCGACGGCCGTTACGTCTCCCTGTGAGAGAGCGTCGGCTGCGGCACGAATGTGGCTGACGATTTCCGCGCCGTTTGAAAGCAGACTGTGTTCCTTGGAGAGTTCCTCCCATTGGCCTTCCCGGGGATCGAGTTCGTCAAAGAGTTCGTTGATCCAGCCCAGCCGCTCGGCCTCTGCTTGCTGCTGTTCGACGTTTTGTGTGGCTTGATTGAGAAGTCTCACGCGCTCTTGCCATTCGAGCCAGGCTTCGCGCACTGCGAGCCGTAGCGGTTGAGTGCCGCCGAAGCCGTCGACGAGCTGCAGTTGGTACGAGGTCTTCAGAAGCGATTGGTGTGCGTGCTGCCCATGGATGTCGACCAGGCGTTCGCCCAATTCACGAATTTGAGAAACGGTCACCGGAGTGGCGTTGATCCAGGCGCGCGAACGCCCTTTGATATCAACCGTGCGACGCAGAATCACGATGTCGGTTTCGTCGAGACCTGCCGAGGAGAGCCACTTTTTCACACGCGGCGTGACATCGAATTCGGCGCAGACTTCGGTGCGCTGTGCACCTTCGCGAATGAGTCCTGTGTCGCTGCGGGCACCCAAAACGAGTTCCAGCGCGTCGATCAGAATGGACTTGCCCGCACCGGTTTCACCGGTCAGACACGTTAGCCCTGAGGAGGCTTCCACAACAAGCGAGGGGACGATCACAAAATCTTTAAGGGACAACAACTGAAGCATTCTTAACTCTCGAAAGCAAAGGACAAGTCCGGACGTTTGTCGATGGGGTCAAATGGGCTGAAATGTTAGTCTGACAATTTTTCTGAGGTTGTCGGATGAGGAATCTGAACCGGCGTGGTCTGATCCTGCAAGGGTGTGTGAATCGGATGTTCGGATTGCGGCAGGTAGTTCCACTTGAGTTTGCGGCGCAGAAGATCGAAGTGGTTGTAACCAACCGGATGAAGCATGGTGAAACGTTCTTTGCTCACCTTGACGCGCAAAACGTCTCCCGCTTGCACGTCAATGAGAACCTGAGCGTCGAAACTCGCAACTGCGCTGCGGGTTTCGTTCACCTCAATGTCGATTTTGGTGTGCGAGCCCAGTACGATCGGGCGGTTGGAGAGAGTGTGCGGCGCAATCGGGACCAGGAGCATGCTTGAGACGGACGGGTGCATGATGGGGCCGCCTGCGGCCATCGCGTAGGCGGTTGATCCGGTCGAGGTGCTCACTAAAACGCCGTCAGCACGCTGCACTGCCATCTGAAGGCCGTCAACATAGACAGTGTACTCAACCATGCCCAGAGCGCGGCCGTGGCTGATGCCGATATCGTTGACTGCGAGCCCTGCAAAAAGCAGATTATCTTCGCGCCAGACGCTGCCTTCGAGCATACTGCGCTCGTCGGCGACGTACTGCCCGAGCAGCATGGCAGGAAGCAGTCGATTCATATCTTCGAGCACAATGTCGGTGATAAAGCCCAATCGTCCGGCGTTGATACCGATGACGGGAACTTTGTAGGCAGCCATGGCGCGTGCTGCACCGAGCATGGTGCCGTCACCACCGATGGCAACGGCCACATCGCAGACGCGGGCAATTTCTTCGGCCGGGCCTGACTCAAACGGACAGTCGCTCGGCATGTGAGCGGCGGCGTTTTCGTCCAGATAAGGCGTGCACCCCGTACGGGTGATGAGATCCGTTAGTTCCCGGACGTAGCGGGAGATGGCGCCCTGAGGCTTGGCAATGACGGCAACGCGCTCAAACTTTTGCATTGATGAATGACTCAAAAAATGGTTCGTTCAAGAGTGTAGCAAGTTGCATCGAACACAAAAACACCGGCCGAAGATGAACTGCGGCCGGTGCATGATTTTCTTATGGAGTGTCAGACGAATCAATCGTCGAAGGTGGGCGTTTCAACGCCGAGCACCTTGTGCAGCTTTGGACTCGTCGTGGTGTACTGCAAGAAAACCTTCTTTTCCGGGAAGACGTACTTGGAGGCGCCGAAGGCTGCCAGAGCACATTCATGGAAGCCGGAAAGAATGAGTTTCTTCTTGCCCGGGTATGTGTTGATGTCACCCACAGCGAAGATGCCCGGGATGGAGCTTTCGAACTTTTCCGTATCCACCACAATTTGCTTGCGTTCGAGTTCCAGACCCCATTCGGCGATCGGACCGATCTTGGGCTGAAGACCGAAGAACACGAGCAAATGATCAAGCGGCATGCGGCGAACGACACCGTCACCGCCCGTGACGCGGATTTCGGTCATCTTGCCGTCTTTTTCTTCAAAACCCGTCACTTGACCGACTTCGAACTGCATTTCCCAGTTTTCGCACAACTCACGCATGCGGGCAACCGACGAGGCGGCAGCACGGAAGCCGTCACGGCGGTGCAACAGCACGACGCTTTCGGCTTTGCCCACAAGGTTGAGTGTCCAGTCCAGAGCCGAGTCGCCGCCGCCGCAGATCACGACGTTCTTGCCGGCGAAGAGCTCGGGGTCACGCACGCGGTAGTGCAGTTGGGTTCCTTCGAACTTTTCGATGCCGGGCACGCGCAGAGGACGGGCCTGGAAAGAGCCCACGCCCGCGGCGATGATCACAACCTTGCACAGGAACTTGGTGCCTTTGTCGGTTTCGACGTCAAAGAGACCGTCTTCGCGTTTCTTCACCACGGTGACTTCTTGACCGAGGTGGAAAGTGGGGTTGAAGGGGTGGATTTGCTTCAAAAGATTTTCCGTGAGTTCGTAAGACGAATACACGGGCACGGCCGGAATGTCGTAGATGGGCTTGGTGGGATAAAGCTCCATGCACTGGCCGCCGACGTTTTTCAAAGAGTCGACGACGTGTGCCTTGATTTCGAGAAGGCCGAGCTCGAAAACCTGAAAAAGACCCACGGGGCCGGCGCCGACGATGACGGCATCGGTTTCAATGACCTGGTCGGTGGGTTCGGCAACGTTCAGATAATCTTCAATAGCCATGGTTGTCGTTAATTCATCAAATATTCGTTGAGCATGGGAGGCGTCGGCTTGACGCGCGCAAAAAACCGGCGCGCAAAACTCTGTCTTGCGCGCAGGCGAATCGTTGGGCGTATTTTCGCACACGAACTCTCTGTTTTGGATACGGAAAAAAGACGACTTTCTCACTGAAAACGAGGTTCAGTCCTTTTTCTGGTCGAGTACTTTTTGGCGTTGTTCGCGCAGTTTGGCATCAATTTCGCTCATGATGTAGAAGTCTCCGTCGTTGGCTTTTTGAGCGAGCTCAAACTGATAGACGGCCGCACGCGGGTTGTCCAGAAGTGCGTACATGTCGCCCGTGGCGGCAAAAGCCATTGATTTCTTACCGAGCGCCTCGTAGCTGCGCGCCAAATACATGTGGTAATCGGGGTTGCTGCGTGAAAGAGCCGATTGGTTGCGCAAATAGTTAACAAGCTCCTGGTGCTTGCCGCTTTGGAAGAGCAACTCGACGTAGTTGGAGGCAGCCAGTCCCGAGTAGGGGTACTGATTGCAGGTGCTTTTGGCTAAAGCCAGCGCCTGATCTTTTTGAGCCTGCGTTTTGGCGACCTGATAGGTGAGTTCTGCTAGGTGTTTGTCCAGAATGACGCTGTTTTCCTTGCTCGCGGCTTTGGCGGCGCGAATGGCCGTCAGTGCCTTGTCCTTTTGATTCATCTTGGCGTAGGCAACCGATAAACCGTATTGGGTTGCCACCAAGCTGTAACCTGCGGGATGGCGCTTGAGTTCGTTTTCAAAGCTCTTGGAAACTTTTAGCCAACCGTCGTAGGTCGTCTCCTGCAGCACGCGGGCGCGCGCCTTTACCAGGAAGAAGTCCATGCTGTCGCGATGCGTGACCGGAGACATATGGCGCGTGCGATTTTGCATGTCGCTCATACGTTCGGACGTCATCGGGTGGGTTGAGATGTACGCTGTGCTGGCGTTTTCGTACCAGCGATTGTTTTGCTGCAATCGTTCAAAGAACGCTTCCATGCCCAAAGGATCGAACCCGGCATTTTGGAGCGTCGAAAGCCCGAAGCGATCGGCTTCGCGTTCGGCGTCGCGCGAGTAACCCAGTTGCTTACTCAACATGGCCGCTTGTGTGCCAAGCATTACACCCATGGCTGCGTCGCCGCCGGAGCTGCCGCCTGCGCGAGCTGCAAGAAGCGCCAACAGAATCGAGCCGATGGTCATCGCAAGCGACCCCTTGCTCGACTCGATCATGCGGGCGATGTGGCGTTGCGTGACGTGTCCGATTTCGTGTCCGATGACGCCGGCCAATTCACTTTCGGTTTGCGAAGCGACAATGAGTCCCGTATGGACAGCAATGAAGCCGCCCGGCAGCGCAAAAGCGTTGAGAGATTTATCTCGAATCGGAAAGAAAAAGAAATCGTAAGGCGAAGGATCAGCGGCCGCAACGAGTCGATATCCTAACCGATTGACAAAATCTGTGAGCTCAGGATCCGGCAGGTAGGATTTGTCTGCCCGTACGCGGCGCATGAGCTGTTCGCCCAGACTGCGTTCCTCCAAAACAGTCAGATCGGCGCCTGCCACATTACCCAGGCTCGGAAGGTTGAATTCGCCCACGCCGCCCGAAAGCTGCGCGTAGGCGCCTGCCGGAGGTAGGGCAAGAGAGCAACTGACGGCAAGGACGGTAAGCGTTTTGAGAAAGCGCACGGAATTGAAAACCTATAAATCGGACGGCGGCAAAGCGTCGGCGAAACGAAATTTGAGTCGGAGCCGAGAACTTCGGTTGTGTATCATAGCGGCCTGCGGCCGAGGCGTGGTTTCCTCGGATGACTCAAAACGCAATCTTTTGCTACTGAAAATGACAGAACTCACTCATTTTGACCAGGCCGGCAATGCTCATATGGTTGATGTCGGTGCCAAAGATCAGACGCACCGCGTAGCACGTGCTCAGGGGTTCATCCGCATGAAGCCCGAAACGTTTGCCATGATTGCGCAGGGAACGGCCAAAAAGGGCGACGTGATCGGCATTGCTCGCGTGGCGGCCATTATGGCGAGCAAAAGGACGGCTGACCTGATCCCGTTGTGTCATCCGATTGCGCTCACGCGTGTGGCTGTTGATTTTGAGCTTGACGAGACACACAGCACCGTGCGTTGTGTCGCAACATGCGAAACGCGCGGGCAGACGGGCGTGGAAATGGAGGCGCTGACCGCCGTACAGGTGGGGCTTTTAACCATTTACGACATGTGCAAGGCCGTTGATCGTTTCATGGAAATCGGCGGCATCAAGCTGCTTGAAAAGTCCGGAGGTAAATCCGGTCATTGGATTGCTCCGCAGTAACACAAAGAGAAGAAAACTTAAGCAACGAATCCGAAAAAGCGGCAGGTCGGCTGGTGTCGGCCTGTCCGTTTGTTTTTTGAAAAAATGAAATTCAACTCCGGTCTCCGAGATTCGGCGCTGACGGCTTTTCGCGACTCCATTCCCGTGATGATGGGGTATCTGCCGTTGGGCTTTGTCTTCGGCTTTTTGTTCGCCCAAGCCGGCGCCGCCGCCTGGATGGCGCCGATCTGTTCGATTATCGTCTACGGCGGTGCGTCGCAGTACATGATGGTGCCGATGGTGGCTGCCGGCGCTTCGGTGCCGGCGATCGCTTTTGCCACGCTCGTGATCAATTTGCGACATATCTTTTATGGCGTCTCTTTGCTGCAAAAGGTGCCTTCTAAGGGATGGGCGCGCTGGTACATAGCCTATACGCTTACCGACGAGACATACTCCCTGTTGTCGATCATGCCAGTCGGTACGCCCTTGGCGCGTATGCTTTTCGTGTGCTTTTTTAATCACTTGTGGTGGATTCTCGGTGGTTTCATCGGCGCGTTGGCGGGTTCGAGCGTAACGATCGGACTCACCGGCCTTGACTTCGTACTCACGAGCCTTTTTGCTATGTTGACGGCAGAACAGTGGCGCAACCGTAAGACGGCGCTTTCGCTTTGGGTGGCGCTTTTCGGTTACGCTGCCGCACGACTGCTGATGCCAGAAAACGCCCTTGCTGTCTCGATCGCTTTGTGTGCGGCCGCGGGACTTGTCTGGGGAGCATCCCGTCGCAAGCGCGATTCCGGTAACTGCGTTTTGAACAAGGAGGCCTAAGCGATGGATTTCGGATACTTGATGCTTGTGTTCATCGCTATGGCGGCGGTGACCTTTGCCGAACGCGCGCTTCCCTTTGCCGCAAGCAAATGGCTGCAAAAACAGCGCTGGGTAAGAGATCTGGGCGACTTTTTGCCTCTTGCCATTATGGTGCTCTTGACCGTGCACGCCGCAACCGACGCGGCCGTGGCGCGTGATGCTGCTCCCACTCCCGAAGTGGTGAGCATCGCTTTTGCCTTTGTGCTGCAGTGGTTCCTGAAAAATCCTCTGGTTTCGATCTTTGCGGGCACGGCTTTGTACGTCGCCTGGGTCAACGGTTACTTGCCCTTTTGACGCTAAAATTCACTTTTTACGCCTGCGCTTGTCAGATAGGCCCAACTCCTTGGGCGCGCAAGGCTTGGATTCTTTGAGATGACTGATAAAGAAACTGCCGACATCGAAGCGGGCGCCACACGTCCGACCAACTTCATCCGCCAGATCATTGAAAACGATCTGGAGCAGGGCAACAACCTGCCGCGCTACTGGTGCGGTCATCCGGCTCCCTATTCCGAACAACTGCAAAAAGGTGAGCCTGATTGGGCGCGTATTCGCACGCGTTTTCCGCCCGAACCCAACGGCTATCTGCATATCGGTCACGCCAAGAGCATCTGCTTGAATTTTGGACTGGCGGCCGATTACAAAGGTGTCTGCCACATGCGCTTTGACGACACCAATCCGGTGAAAGAAGACCAGGAGTACGTTGACGCGATCAAGGAAAGCGTCCGCTGGATGGGCTTTGACTGGAAGCAGGGCACGGAAGATAACCTTTATCATGCGTCCGATTATTTTGATTGGATGTACGCCTTTGCCGAACATCTGATCAAGACCGGCTACGCTTACGTCGACGAGCAGAGTGCCGACGAAATGCGCGCCAATCGCGGTACGCTTTTCGAGCCGGGCAAGAACTCGCCCTATCGAGACCGCAGCCCTGAAGAAAACCTGCGCATTTTCCGCGAAATGCGCGACGGCAAGCACCCGGAAGGTTCCATGGTGCTGCGTGCCAAGATTGACATGGCTTCGCCCAACATCAATCTGCGCGATCCGGCGATCTATCGCATCCGTTTTGCTGAACACCAGTCCACGGGCAATAAGTGGTGCATCTACCCGATGTACACCTTTGCGCACCCGATCGAAGACTCGCTCGAAAATATCACCCACTCGATCTGCACGCTCGAGTTTGACGACCAGCGCGCGTTCTACGACTGGGCGCTCGAGCGCATTGTGCCGGTACTTCGTACGCCCCAGTACGAAGAAGCCAAGGGAATCATCGCCGACATGGCTGCCGGCAAAGACGATCGCGCGCTGGCGTTTGCCCGCGCTGCGTTCAACGCCGCTGACAAGCTTGGTCAGAGCGAACCAGAAGTGGCCATGCGTGAGATCTTTGGCCGCTGGTCTGCCACGGGTGGTCCGGAGACGCTCGAAGGCACCGAAGGCAAGAGTTTCTTTACGTTGTTGCAGATGAACACCGAAAACTTCACGCCTCTGCTTCAGAGCGCGTTGTCGGTGGTGCGCAACAACTTCTTCCTGCTTTCGCATCAGTACGAATTCAACCGTCTGAGTCTCACCTATGTGGTGCTCTCCAAGCGCAAGCTTATTTCCCTCGTTCAGCAGGGTCTGGTCGACGGCTGGGACGATCCTCGTATGCCTACCCTCGTCGGTCTGCGTCGCCGCGGCTACACCGCCGCAGCATTGCAGAAGTTTGTCGAAAACTGCGGCGTGAGCCGCGTGGCTGGCGGTTGGATTGACTACAGCGTGCTTGAGCAGTCGCTTCGCGAGGACCTGGAAAGCACGGCCGAACGGCGCGCCGGCGTTGTGCATCCGTTAAAGCTCATTCTGGACAACTATCCGGAGGGTAAGAGCGAAGAGCTTGTGTGCCCGAATCACCCGCAAAAACCCGAAATGGGAACGCGTACGGTGACGATGAGCCGGGAACTCTGGATCGAACAGGAAGACTTTGCCGAAGTGCCTCCGAAGGGCTATCGCCGACTGACGATTCCGGCCGACGGTACGCCCGCCAAGCCCGTGCGTCTGCGCAACAGTTACGTGATTGTGCCCACGTCCTTTGAAAAGGACGCCGAAGGCAACGTCGTGTGCGTGCATGCCGACTACCTGCCGGAAACCAAGAGCGGTACGGCCGGCGCCGATTCCGTCAAGACGAAGGCGGCCATTCACTGGCTTGACGCCCAGACCGCCGTCCCCGCGCAGTTCCGTATGTACGATCGTCTCTTTACGGTGCCGCAGCCTGACTCGGCCGAGGATTTCCTCGACGTTTTGAACCGTGACAGCAAGTTCGTAAGCCAGGGCTTTGTTGAGCCCAACGTGGCCGCAGCTGCTCCCGAAACCCGCTATCAGTTTGAGCGCATCGGTTATTTCGTAACCGATATCAAGGATCACAGCGCCGAACATCCGGTGCTCAATCTTGCCGTCGGACTGCGCGACAGTTGGGGCAAGAACGCGAAGTAACAGAATCGTTCCCCAGCGGTACAAGAGCCTGCCCGAATTCTCCCGTTCGTCGTCATTCGACGCTCGGAGGTCGGACAGGCTTTTTTGTTTGTGTAAAGGCCAATTCATGGTTTTGTATTTAGTCAAACAAAAAAGATGTCGGGTAGGGACATCCGAAAGTTTGAACGGGTGCTTTTGACGTTTCTCCATATAATCGCTCAGGTTGAGTGCGGCCTTTTTTGCGCCGGCGGGTGGCTTGCGCGCAAAAAGTTGAGAAAGCGGTCGTGCTCAGAAAACCACAGATCGATTCAAATAGGAATCGACAATCTTTGTTGGGGAGACAACAAACATGAAAAAGATTCTTATCGCAACCGCAGTCGCTGCCGCCTTCGGCATGGCCAACGCTGCCGAACAGGCTGACATTGTCGTGATCGGTGCAGGCGGTGCCGGTATGGCTGCTGCCGTTCAGGCGCACGACAACGGCGTCAAGAAGGTTGTGATCATCGAAAAGATGCCGATGGTCGGCGGTAACACGATCCGCGCTACCGGCGGTATCAACGCTGCTGAAACGCCGCAGCAGGCAAAGCTCGGCATTAAGGACAGCATCGAACAGATGTACAAGGACACGATGAAGGGCGGCCACAACCGCAACAATCCTGAACTCGTGAAGGTTCTGTGCGAAAACTCCAACGATGCTGTTCAGTGGCTGATCAAGCTCGGCGGTAACTTCAACGACGTCGGCTTTATGGGCGGCGCCACCAACAAGCGTTGCCACCGTCCGACGGGCGGTGCCGCTGTTGGTCCTGAAGTTGTCAAGACGCTCTATAACGCTGTTGAAGCCCGCAAGATTGATCTGCGTACGGACTCTCAGGTTGTCGACCTGATTGTCAAGAACGGTGCTGTGGCCGGCGTCAAGGTTAAGGACGAAGACGGCAAGGTCTACGAAATCGACTCCAAGGCTGTTGTGAACGCAGCAGGCGGCTTTGCCGGCAACAACGCTATGGTTTCCAAGATCATTCCGCGTCTGAAGGGCTTTGCCACGACGAACCATCCGGGTGCCACGGGCGACGGCCTGCTGCTCTCCGAAAAGGTCAAGGCTGCCTTTGTTGACATGGACCAGATCCAGACCCACCCGACTGTTGTTGAAACGACCGGCGTGATGGTGACCGAAGCCGTCCGTGGCAACGGTGCTGTGCTGATCAACAAGGAAGGCAAGCGCTTCTTCGACGAACTCAACACGCGTGATGCCGTGTCGGCCGCTATCCTGAAGCAGACCACCGGCCACGCCTACATGTTCTTTGACGATGACGTTCGCAAGTCTCTGAAGGCTATCGAAGGCTACATTAAGATGCCGGGTATGGTCATCCAGGGCAAGGATCTCGACGAAGTGGCCAAGAACATGGGTGTTCCGGCTGCTAACCTGAAGGCAACGATGGCTCAGTACGCCAAGGATCAGGCTGCTGGCAAGGATAGCTGCTGCGGCCGCACCAAGATGGAACGTCCGCTCAACAAGGCTCCGTACTATGCTATTCTCGTCACCCCGGCTGTGCACCACACCATGGGCGGCGTGAAGATCAACACGAAGGCTGAAGTGATCAATGTCGACGGCAAGGTGATTCCGGGTTACTTCGCAGCCGGTGAAGTGACCGGTGGTGTTCACGGCGGCAACCGCCTCGGCGGCAATGCTCAGGCTGACATCATTGTGTTCGGCCGCATCGCTGGCAACAGCGCTTCCGCTTACGCCAAGGCGCACTAACCTTTTAACTTTGTAAGAACCAAGAGGAGTTCATAACCAATGATCAAGCAATTGATTGTTGCTGCATCTGCCGCTCTGCTGTGTGCAGGTGCTCAGGCCGCTTCCTACAAGGACGGCACCTATACCGGTGAAGGCACCGGTAACGCCAGCAAGATCCAGGTGGAAGTTGTTGTTGCCGGTGGCAAGATCACTTCCGTGAAGGTTGTCAAGCATGGCGAAACCGAAATGCTGCTCAATGCCGCTCAGAAGAAGTTGTCCAAGGCAATCATCAAGAAGAACGGTACGGAAGGTGTCGCTGCTGTAACGGGCGCGTCCAATTCCTCCAAGGGCATCATCGAAGCTGTGAACAAGGCGCTCGAATCCGCCAAGTAATCGGCTCGATTGCATGATGCGAAAAAGGCTCGGAGTGGGGAAATCCCGCACCGGGCCTTTTCCATATATAGTGCGCATACTTTGCAACCAATTTTGATTGATTTGAAGGATGTCCGCTTTGATTGATACGACTTTTCGATTTTGTATGCATGCTCGTGCGGTCTTGTTAGCTGTCGCTCTGTCCAGTGCGCTGAATGCCCCCGTTTCGGCGGCCGATCCTCACGAAACGCTCTACGAAACGCAGTACCAGGGGCTGGCGATGGGAACGCTGATCACCGCCCGTCTGATTTCTCCGGATGACAAAGCGGTGCAAAAGCTCGATGACTTCCTGTCGGATCGCATTGATGCCTATGAGACGCTTTTTACGGTGCACCGTGAGGGGCCGCTTTACGAGGTGAACAAACGCTCGGGTCAATGGGTTGATGTCGACTGCCGCATTGCCGAGCTGACGGAAAAAGCCAAGAAAATTGCCGAGGCTTCCGACAGAGCGTTCGAACCCACGATCGGCACTTTGGTCAATGTGTGGAAAATCGGCTTCGGCGGCAATCAGGTTCCTGAGCGCCGTGACATTGAGGCGGCTCTTGAAAAGGTCGACTACACCAAGATCGAAACCAAGCGGGAAAACAATGTCTGCCGTATGCGAATCGGCAAAGGGCAGAGCATTGATTTGGGCGCTATCGCCAAAGGTTGGATCGGAACGGCGCTTACTCAGGACTTAAAGGCGGTCGGTGCCACCAATGTGCTTCTTGATCTGGGCGGCAATGTAGCTTTGCTCGGCAAGTCTCCTGCCGGACGCCCTTGGAATGTCGGCATCCAGCGCCCCGACAAAGAACGGGGTCAAATTTTTGCCGTCGTCAAAGCCTTTGACGAATCGGTGATCACCTCGGGTGCGTATGAGCGCAAAATTGAGAAGGACGGCAAGTCTTATGGGCACATTTTGAGTCCTGAGACGGGGATGCCTGTTGCCACCGACATTGCCAGCGTCACGATTGTCGACAAGGATGGCGCACGGGCCGACGGCTGGTGCACGGCGCTTTTTGCGATGGGCGTTGAAAAAGCCGTCAAGAAGATGGCCGAACAAAAGGATTTGGGCGTATTTATTTTGGACGCCGACCTGAAGCGTGCATGGGTGAGCAAGTGCATTGCCGATCGCCTCAAAGTGCAGGATCCGCAGGTGAAACTCACAATTGTGGAATAAGAACAATACTAAATTTTCAGTTTCGTGATTCGCGCGTAGCAACATGGTTGACACAAGCGCGCGACCTAGTTAAATTAACCTAGATTTGCAGGCGCGCAGCGCCGCTGTCTGAGCTCGATGGTGACAGACAACGGATGCTCGTGCCTTTTCGCTAGGAGAACCCTTCATGTCTTTTGATGAAAACGCGCCGCGAACCGTACGCGATATGATCGAGCCGGCAATTAAGAAGGCCGGCGGTTGGGTGAACACGCACGCTCACGCAGACCGTGCGTTTACGTTGTCTCCCGAAATTCTCGAGATGCGCCGCACGCACTCTTTGCAGCAGAAATGGGATGCACTGGATCGTTTAAAGAGCGAATCGACGGAAGAAGATTTCTATCGGCGTTTTTCCATGTTCTTTGAACTGATGATCGAGCAGGGCTGCACGGCCTGTGCTACGTTCGTGGACATTGATCCGCAGACTGAAGATCGCGCCATCAGGGCCGGTCTTCGCGCTCGTGAGCACTACGCCGATCAGATCACGGTAAAGTTTGCCAACCAGACTCTCAAGGGTGTGATTGATCCTGAAGCGCGTAAATGGTTTGATATCGGCGCCGAGATGGTGGATATCATCGGCGGATTGCCCAAACGCGATGAGCGCGACTTCGGTCGTGCGGCCGAAGCCTTTGACATTCTGCTTGGGACCGCTAAAGCGCAGAATAAGATGGTGCATGTGCACGTCGATCAGTTCAATCTCTCCAGCGAATACGAAACCGAAATGCTTGCGCACAAGGCGATCGAACATGATATGCGCGGTCGTGTGGTCGCCATTCACGGAATTTCGATCGGTGCGCACTCCCGCATGTATCGTCAGCGTCTTTACACGCTTCTCAAGGAAGCCGGTGTGATGATGGTCTGCTGCCCGACGGCCTGGATTGACACGGCCCGTACGGAAATGATCGGTCCGATGCACAACTCGATGACGCCCGTTGATGAACTTGTTCCCGCCGGTGTTACGGTGGCGCTTGGTACCGACAACGTGTGCGACGCCATGGTCCCGTGGAGTGCGGGCGATATGTGGCATGAACTGCAGTTGCTTGCCACCGGCTGCCGCTTCGATGATTTCGAACAGCTTGTCAATATCGCCACTGTCAACGGCCGCAAGGTTCTCGGCATTGAGTAAAAGGGGAAAGCATCATGAAATTTAAGCCCAGCTACACCAGCAGCATTGCCGAAGACATCATGGCTGAGCGCCTGATTCGTGCGCAGGCGGTGGAATTTCTGGCAGATGCGCCGATGCGCTTGAAATCCGGCCTGATTTCGCCTGTGTACGTCGACAACCGCAAACTTTTCTCGCATCCGGAAGCTTGGCGCGATATCGTTGAAACGATGGCAAGTCGCGTTGAAGAATACGATCTGGAATTCGATATTGTCGCGGGCGTCGAAGCCGCCGGTTCCATGCATGCCGCAGCACTTGCCTATCGTCTCGGTTTGCCCGCCATCATGGTGCGCCAGAAGGCCAAGACCTACGGCAACCACTCCCGCATTGAAGGCGGTGATGTCAAGGGTATGCGCGTTTTGCTTCTGGAAGATCACATCTCAACCGGCTTGAGCTGCCTTGACGCTATCCGTGCCTTGCGCGGGGAAGGTGCACAGGTGACGCAGGTGATGTCGATTACCAATTACGCGATTCCCGAAACGCAGCGACTCTTTAAGCAGGAAGGCATCGACACCTACGACGTGATCGCCTTTGAAAAGGTGGTACGAAAGGCCAAGGAAATGGGTGTGATTGATGACGAGCACGAAAAGTTGGTTCTCGAATGGTTGCAGACGCCCTGGACGTGGGCTGCTATGCATGGCGTTGTGGCGAGCGCCATCGAAAACTGATGAGTACCGTCATTTATCCCGGGCCCGTTTTCGGGCCCGTTCGCAGTCGGCGTCTGGGTAAGAGCCTGGGAGTCAACTTGTCGCCAGCAGACGGCAAGATCTGCAGTTTTGACTGTATTTACTGTGAATGCGGTCTCAATGACGAGCGTCGTCCCAAACTCAAAATGCCCTCGCGCGAGGCTGTGCGCGAAGCGCTTGAGGCGCGGCTTATTGCGATGAGTGAAGCTGACGATCTGCCCGAAGCGATTACGTATTCGGGTAACGGCGAACCGACCTCGCACCCGGACTTTCTCAATATCGTACGCGATACGCTGGCGTTGCGAGACAAATACTGTCCGCAAGCCAAGGTGTGTCTGCTCACCAACGCCACGCACCTGAACCGCGACGATGTCTTTGAGGCCGTTCGTCTGATTGATCGCCCGTGTCTGAAACTCGATACGGTCGATGCTGATTACATTCGGTTGGTGGATCGGCCCAACGCGCGTTACGACGTCAAGGAGGTGATCGAACGCATCAAGGCTCTCCGTGGCCGTTGCGTTGTTCAGACGATGTTCATGCAAGGTTCCTTTGCCGGGCAAAGCGTCGACAACACGACTGAAAAGTATGTGGGACCCTGGCTCGAGGCTTTGTCGCAGATTCGTCCTGAGGGGGTCGACATCTACACCCTGGCACGTGAAACGCCGGTGGTGGGCCTCAAAAAGGCTCCCGTCGAAACGCTTACGCAAATCGCCGCACGTGTAGAGAGTCTTGGTATCAGTGCGCATTGGTATGGCTGAGGGAGGCCGGCTTGTCGGAATCGTTTTTTAGAAAAAACGGTGCTTTGACGGAGCCGGCTTTTTTGTTGTCTCTTTTTGACGACGCCATGGGCGATAATTGCGACACAGTCTTTTGTAAAAATTGCGCCGTCCTTTCGGGGAAAACTTTGCCGGGACGAACAAGCGCGCCCAACTTTTAAGGAGTCCTAGGACATGTTTCGCCACTCCAACACCATCGCAGTTTGCGACAGCGAAGTCTGGAAATTTATTCAGGCCGAATCGGATCGTCAGGAACAGCACATTGAGCTGATTGCGAGCGAAAACTACACGTCTCCGGCAGTGATGCAGGCTCAAGGTTCGCTTTTGACGAACAAGTACGCCGAAGGTTATCCGGGAAAGCGCTATTACGGCGGCTGCCAGTATGTTGACGAGGTGGAGCGTATTGCCATTGAACGCGCCAAGAAGCTCTTTTGCGAGCCGGCAGGCGTTGAGATGGCCGTCAATGTCCAGCCGCACTCCGGCGCTCAGGCCAACGAAGCTGTTCTTTTCGGACTTTTGAATCCGGGCGATACCGTGATGGGAATGAGTCTGGCCGATGGCGGTCACCTGACTCACGGCATGCATCTGAACTTTTCCGGCCGTTATTTCAACATTGTGAGTTACGGCGTTCGCGATGACACCGAGGCTATTGACTATGACGAAGTCGAGCGTCTTGCCAAGGAACATCAGCCCAAGCTGATCATTGCCGGAGCTTCGGCTTATTCGCTGCATATTGACTTCAAGCGCTTTGCGGATATCGCGCACTCGGTGGGTGCCATTTTGATGACCGACATCGCGCACTACGCGGGCCTTGTGGCCGCGGGTGTTTATCCGAGTCCGTTCGGGTACGCCGACGTGGTGACTACGACGACGCACAAAAGTTTGCGCGGCCCGCGCGGCGGCATTATTTTCTGCCGCCCCGATCTTGAAAAGAAGATCAACTCGGCTGTGTTCCCGGGCACGCAGGGCGGCCCGCTCATGCATGTGATTGCGGGCAAGGCGGTGGCGCTTGGTGAAGCACTGAAGCCTGAATTCAAGGCATACGGTCAGCAAGTGATCAAGAATGCAGAAGTTCTAGCTAAGACGCTTATGGAACGTGGTCTTCGAATTGTTTCGGGCGGCACGCAAAGCCACGTGATGCTCGTTGATCTTCGTCCGATGAATTTGACCGGAAAGGCTGCCGAAGCGCTTTTGGGAGCGGCGCACATCACCGTTAACAAGAACGCGATTCACAACGATCCTCAAACGCCGTTTGTAACCTCGGGCATTCGGCTGGGCACACCTGCCATGACCACGCGAGGCTTTAAGGAAGAAGAAACGCGCAAGGTGGGTAATCTTATCGCCGACCTGTTGTCAGCTCCTGAGGACGCGCAGGTGCTCGAGCGCGTGCGTACCGAAGTCGATCAGCTCACGGCAATGTTCCCCGTCTATCGACCCTAAGCTGTTTTCGGGCGTTTTCCAGGAGTTTTCAAGATGCGTTGCCCGTTTTGCAAGTCTAAGGACACGGCGGTGGTGGACTCTCGCGCAAGCGAAGATGGTTTCTCTATTCGTCGTCGGCGTCAGTGCAGCCATTGCGGCAAGCGTTTCACAACGTTTGAGCGTGTGGAAATCAATATGCCGGCCATCATCAAGCGAACCGGCGTGCGCCGCGAATACGATCGCGACAAGGTTCGCGGATCTATGCGTCTTGCGCTGCGCAAGCGTTTGGTGAGCGACGAGCAGATTGAGGAAGCCATTACGCTCATCGAGCAGCGTCTTCGCAGTCTTGGCGAGCGGGAGGTCAAAAGCGAAAAGGTGGGCGAATTTGTGCTTGAGGAACTTAAGCGGCTCGACAAGGTCGCCTATGTTCGTTTTGCGAGCGTCTACTTCAATGTGGAAGACCCTGAAGCTTTCAAGCGATTGATGCGTGATATGGAAATCGACAAAAACGAAGCAAAATGACCGATACGAGCGATGAGATTTTTATGCGCGCCGCTCTCGAAGAGGCGCGCAAGGGGCGCTACATCGCCCCTCCCAACCCGGCTGTCGGCTGTGTGATCGTCAAGGACGGTCAGATCGTGTCTCAGGGTTATACCCATGCTCCGGGCTCTCAGCACGCTGAAATTGATGCGATCATGAATGCCAAGGAGGCCGGTGTTGACATCGCCGGCGCAACCTATTACGTGACGCTTGAACCCTGTTCGCACTACGGACGAACGCCGCCTTGTGCGGCACGTCTCATTGAGGAGCGAGCCGGTCGCGTGGTCGCAGCAATTGAGGATCCCAACCCGCAGGTTGCCGGCAAGGGCATCGAGATGTTGCGGCAGGCGGGCATTCCGGTTGACTGCGGCGTGTGTCGCGATGAAGCCTACGAATCCAATATTGGTTTCTTTACCCGCATGAAGACGGGCAAGCCCTGGGTTCGCCTTAAGACGGCTGTGACACTTGACGGACGCACGGCGTTATTTAACGGTGCAAGCCGTTGGATCACGAGTGAAGAGGCTCGACGTCGCGGCCGCCTTTGGAGGGCGCGCGCACAGGGGATTCTCACCGGCATTGGTACGATTCTTGCGGACAATCCTCAGATGAGCGTACGCGAAGAAAAATTGCCGAGTCCGGTCAAATTTGTGGCTGACAGTCAGGCACTGACGCCGGTGACCTTCAACATCTTGCAAGGTCAGCCCACGACGATTTTTGTCAGCCGGAAAGCGCCTCAGTCGCGCGTTGAAGCCCTGCGGGCCGCAGGTGCGATCGTCAAGTGCGTCGGCGGCAACGACGAGCTGGATTTGGAAGAGGTCATACGTCAGATCGGAGCAGCCGAAATCAATGAACTGCATGTCGAGGCGGGAGCCACTCTTTCGGGAGCTCTTCTGCGGGACGATTTGGTCGATGAGATCGTTTGCTATCTGGCTCCGGCTGTGATGGGTGATGGGATGCCCTTTGCCAAGCTCGGCCCCTTCAAGCAAATGAGTGAGGTGCTGCGCGGAAAGTTTGTGAGCGTGGAAAAAGTCGGTGACGATCTTGAGGTCGTACTCAGAAAAAATTAACTGCAACTGCGGCAGGCCCCGACAACGGAGTGCCGCTTTTTAGGAAAAAAAGAAAATATGTTTACCGGAATTATTCAGGCCATCGGCAAGGTGCGTGAACCCGAAAAGCTTGGCAACGGCGTTCGTCTGACGATTGTTACGCCCGAGGATTTTCATCTCGAAGAAGTGCGCGTGGGCGACTCGATTGCTGTTAACGGTGCCTGCATGACGGTTGTCAACATCGAAGGGAAGTCTTTTCAGATTGACGTGAGCGCCGAGAGTCTTTCCAAGACCTGCGGGCTGGATACTTTCGGTGAAGTCAACCTTGAAAAAGCAATGCGTCTGGGCGATCGCGTCGACGGCCATCTGGTGAGCGGGCACGTTGACGGCGTGGGCCAAGTCGAATCCATGACCAAGATCGCTGAAAGCTACAAGCTCGTGATTCGCGCTCCCTTGAAGCTTTCGCCCTACTTGGCCTACAAGGGGTCGGTGGCGGTCAACGGTGTGTCGCTTACCGTCAACGAAGTCGAAGACACGGCCATGGGGGCGCTCATCAGCATCAATCTCATTCCTCACACCGTTGAAGTGACGACGCTCAAGCACCTCAAGGCACAGGATTGGGTCAATTTGGAAATCGATACGATCGCGCGCTATGTCGAGCGCATGATCAAGCTTCGCGAAGACGAAGGCGACGATCTGTTCTGATCGAAAGCGGCGCGGAAGGAAGGGTATTCGATGGCGTTGCTTTTTACGCCTTTAAAGATGGGGGCGCAGACGCTGCCTAACCGCATTTGCGTGCCTCCGATGTGTTGCTGTCTGGCTCGTGAAGGAGTGGGCAGTGACGAACTCATTGCGCACTACGAGAAGCTTGCCGCTTCCGGAGCGGGATTGGTGGTCATTGAGGCAACGGCTGTTCGTGCCGACGGACGTATCACCACGCGATGTCTGGGGCTTTACAACGACGAGCAGGAGCGATTTTTCAAAAGGCTTCTCAAGGCTTGCCGTGCCGTGGCTCCCGCCGAGACCAAGTTCTTCCTTCAGCTTTCGCATTGCGGTCGTAAAGGCAGTCGCAAAGATCCCAAAACGGGGCATGGGACACTGTTACCCGAGGAGGGCGGCTTTGCGTTGATGGCGCCTTCGGCCGTTGCCTATACGCCGCAGGCGCCGATGCCTCGTGAGATGACCGAAGCCGATATTGACCGGATGCTGCAAGCTTTTGAAGCGGCTGCGCACCGCGCAGCCCGTGTGGGCTTTGACGGCATCCAGATCCATGCCGCACACGGCTACCTCGTTCACCAGTTCCTCTCGCCTGTGACCAATCGTCGCACAGATAACTGGGGCGGCTCGCTTCAAAACCGGCAGCGCTTTGCGCTGGAGGTTGTCAAGGCCGTTCAAAGGGGGGCCCCCGAGCTTGACGTCATGGTTCGTCTTTCGGCTTGCGACTGGATGCAAAACGGAGCCGGCGAGGAACAGGCTTTGTCCCTAGCCTGCGCGCTTGCCGCACTCAATATTTGTGCCGTCGACGTTTCCTCGGGGGGCATTGATCCCGCACAGCAGCCGCCGGCGTCGCTCACCGCGGCGCATACGTTGTTTGCGCACCACATCAAAGAGAAGGCTCGGATTGTGACTTTCACGAGCGGCGGCATCGTCGAGCCGCTTCAGGCCGAAGAGATCTTGCGCTCGCAGGATGCCGATGCCGTTTGCATCGGACGCGAAATGATTAAAAACCCGAGTTGGGTGTGGGCCGCTGCGCAAAGCTTGGGCAACCCGGTGCAAACGCCCGTGTTTGCCGCGGCGTTTTAGGCTTCAGGCTCTTTCCAGAGTCCTTTATCCTTGAGCGTTGCCTCGGCTACATCCATCGTGCGCAGAATACGGTAGCGTGCGACAGCTCCGATGATCATGCCGATGGCACACAAGAGAAGCGCTTGAGAGAGCGGCATCAAAACGGCGGGAGAATCGGGCTTGAACTGCGCAATGAGCGTCAGTCCGAAGGCGACAAAGCAGTAGAGAACGCGGCGACGGAAATCGGCTTTGCAGACTTCTTCGTCAGGGTTTAGGTCCTGAGCCTTGAGCAGGCGCGCCAGACAAGCTTGGGCGGGGACGGCGCGGGCAATTTCATTGGGGCTTGTATCTTTTGCACAAACCGCTAAAATGGCGCGCCCGCGTGTTGCGTTTCGATCGAACGTCCAGAAATAGACGGGAAGATAGAGGCGCACTGCCTGCACGATCGTGTAGAGTGCGGCAAAAATGAGCAGGCCGGTGGTGACCCAGGCGGGAATCGAAGGCATGTTTGTTTTTGAAGTTCAGAGTGTCGTTGGGCCAAAGTATAAGAGTTTGTTCTGTGCTCTGACCAAACGGCAATCCGAAATCGTTTTGTTAAAAAACGGTGTTTCCGCGGCGATTTTTTCCGGAGAAAGGTAAAATCGCCTGTTATTGAAGAATTTTTGTTTGCATTCGCAAACAAACCACTGCAGAGGCTGGAAAGTCAGATATGACCGTGAAGACCTTCAAAGGGGAGCTTGATGGCTCCGAAATGAACATCGGCATTGTTGTTTCGCGTTTTAACGAGTATGCCGGCAAAGAAGAACTGGATGCTTGCCTTGAAGAGCTCAAGGTGCTCGGCGTTCAGGAAGATAGCATCAGCGTGGTGTCGGTTCCCGGTGCCCTGGAAATTCCTTTTGCGCTTCAAATGATGGCCGAAAGTGAAGAGTTTGACGCTCTGATCGCTCTGGGTGCCGTGATTCGCGGTGAAACCTATCACTTCGAAATCGTGGCCGACACATCTTCTGCCGAAATTGCTCGCGTGAGCCGTGAATACGACATTCCGGTTGCAAACGGTGTCCTCACGACCTATGACGATGAGCAGTGCAAGGCTCGTACTCACATGAAAGGTAAGGACTGCGCACGTTGTGCCGTTGAAATGGTCAATTTGCAGACGAGCCTTTACGAAAACTTCTATAGCTCCGATTGGGAAAAGTTCGGCGATGACGACGACGAGATCCTGGCGGACGACATCGAAAAACATGACGGAAAGTGCTAATTTGCGGTCTCGCTTGAGCCTGGGGCCTCGTCGCAAAGCCCGTGAGTTTGCGCTCTTGGGTGTGTACGAGTCGCTGATCAATGAATCGGCTGATTTTGCGGCAATTGACGCTAATCTGCTCAGTGTCATCACCGATGAAGGCAGCCCTGTTGCCGGATGCGATCTCAGCTCGGAAGACTTCGATCACTGCGATCAGGAGTTTTACCGTGACATCCTTGACGGAGTGATCAAGGGCAAGGGAGAGCTTCTCGAGACGCTCTCTCGTCATCTTGACCGCGACCCGCAACGTTTGTCTGTGGTGGAGCGCGCCTGTCTGATGATCGGTACGTGGGAAATGAAGAATTGCCCGCAGATTCCCTATCGCGTCGTGATTAACGAAGCGGTGGAATTGTGCAAAGTCTTCGGTGCCGATCGAGGCTATAAGCTCGTCAACGGCGTGCTTGACAAGGTCGCAAGCGAACTGCGTCCCGCTGAACACGAGGCTTAAGGCTGAGGCTGTCGAAAACAGCACACCGCAAAAGGTGCGGCTTTGAGAGAGAAAGTTTCTCTTTCGGCCGTGCCTTTTTTGTTTTTTGCGCCAAAATAGGCTTTGTTGTCGGACAACAGGAGGTTGAAAGAATCCTATGGCTCAAAACGGCGAATTTCAGATTATCGAGCGCTTTTTTACGCATGAAAACTTCGGCGCCTGGGAAAGCAAGGGCGTAGGCGACGATTGCGCCATTATCGACATGCCGGCAGGTCGCATTGCCGTGACGGCCGATATGATGGCCATTGGCACGCATTTTCTTCCCACGCAGCGACCGGAAGACATCGGCTACAAGGCTCTGGCCGTGAATTTGTCGGATTTGGCGGCCGCCGGCGCTATTCCGCGTGCGTTTTTTCTCACGATTGGACTGCCTGCACGAGATGATGCCTGGTTAGCGGGCTTCACCAAAGGCATGACGGAACTGTCTCGACAGGCGGGTTGTCCGCTGCTCGGAGGGGACACGACGCGAACGGCTAAGGTTGGGGATATTCATGCTCCGGTGACGATTTCGATCACAGCGATGGGCGAGTTGCCGCAAAGCATGGGTCTTACTCGATCTGGAGCTCGCCCCGGTGACGATATTTGGGTGTCCGGCTGTGTGGGCGGGGCCTGGGCGGCACTGATGCATCGCTGGGGCAAACTCACTCTCGACGCACGCGTTTTCCCGGCAGCGGCACTTGCCATGGATCGACCGAATCCCCGTAATGCACTCGGGACCGCGCTTCTGAGTTCGGCGACGGCCTGTGCGGATATTTCCGACGGCTTGGCGCAAGACTTGGGGCATATTCTGGAGCGAAGCGGCGTGGACGCTGATGTGCTGTGGGACGCTGTGCCCAAGCACCCGGCCTTGGCGGCACTGTCGCAGGAGCAGCAAGTCGAAGCGGCCATGAGCGGCGGCGACGATTACGAACTTGTCTTCACGGCACCGGCTGATAAGCGCGGTTTGATTGAACAGGCTTCGATTTCCGCGCTCATACCCGTAACCCGCATCGGCCGAATTGTCGAAAAGAAACCGAGCGGAGCGCCGCTTGCAATTCGTGATGCCTCTGGTCGACCGCTTTTCTTGCCGGTACAGGGATTCGATCATTTTGCGCAAAGTGCTGATTGAAAACGAAGAGCTTTTGCCGATGTTGTCAGAGAAATACAGTGCGGACAATCCTGCCTACAACGTGCGCCCCGGGTTGAAGTTTGCCTTCTCGCACCCGGCGCACGCAGTGGCGCTCTTTTTCGGTGCAGGCTGTCTGAGACCGGGGCCGGGTACGTGGGGAACGCTTGCCGGCGTGCTCGTCTGGGCGGTTTTGGTGCAGTTTTTAAGCTGGAAGACGCTCTCAGTATGTATTGCGGTTCTTTTTGTGCTCGGGGCGTTGGCTGCAGAGAAAACCTGCCGCGATCTCGGCGTACAGGATGCCGGTTGCGTGGTTGTCGACGAGGTGGTTGCGGTTTGGTTGGTGTGCCTGATGTTGCCGCAAAACGGTATTGCTTGGTGCGCTGCTTTTCTCGCGTTTCGACTTTTTGACATCGTGAAGCTGCCTCCGGCAAGTTGGGTGGATCGTCACATCCATAACGGCTGGGGGATCATGCTCGACGATTTGTTGGCGGGCGTCTGGGCTGCAGTGGTTTTGGTGGGAATTGATATGCTCTGCAATCGACTGTTTCCCGGTGCCAACCTTTTTCTCGGGGTCTTCTGATGGATTCATATGAACTGGCGCTTGAGCTCGGCCAGAAAGCCAAGCGGCGCGGTGTGACCGTGGCAACGGCTGAGAGTTGCACGGCGGGCGGTCTCGGCTTTGAAATCACAGCCGTTCCCGGATCAAGCGAGTGGTACGAACGCGGCTTTATCACGTATACGAACCGTGCTAAAGAAGAGATGCTTGGAGTGAAGGCCGAAACGCTTGCCGCGTTTGGTGCCGTCAGTTGCGAGACGGCCCGAGAGATGGCCTGCGGCGCTCTGGAACATTCCGGCGCACAACTTTCCGTGTCCATTACTGGGATTGCGGGGCCAGGCGGCGCTGTGCCAGGCAAGCCCGTGGGGACGGTGTGTTTTGGCGTGGCATTGAAGACAGACGGCAAGGCCACGGTGCAAACCTCCCGTATGCAGTTTGAGGGTAGCCGCGACGCTGTACGGCGTCAAAGTATTCGCTATGCGCTGCAATTGCTGTGCAAAGCACTCGGTGACAAGTGCTAACAACAGATTTGTCTGACCGCTCTCGGGAACAATGACGACGTGTGCCACAATGCAGATTCCGATGACTCGTTTCGAGATTTGATGGAATGGAACCTCTGACAAAAACAAAAAAAGAATCCTCTGCGGCGCTCGGCGCTTTCGATAGGCTTTTCAACGTGTGCCAGTTTCTGGGCCTGAGCGCCATTGCCATTGCGGCTATTGTCGGCTTCGGGACTGAGCTCTGGCGTATGGTGACGGCCGATACGATCGCCTTGGGCGACCTGCTCTTGCTCTTTCTTTATACCGAAGTGATGGTGATGGCGCGCGCGGCGCTTCACAGTCACCACGAACTTGCTATCGCAATGCCGATTGCCATTGCCATCGTGGCCATGGGGCGCTATATGGTTGTGAGTTCGGATCACAACGCGCTGCACCAGATGATGTACGCAGGCGCCATCTTCATTCTGGTGGCAGCGCTCTTTCTTTGGAAGATGCGCGTGCGCCTCACCGGTTGGTCGGCAGGCAAGGACAACGCTGACTAAGAAACACGCACATAAAACACGCGCACAAACTTCAGAGCCTGTGCGCGTTTTTTATGGGTAAGAACGAAACGATCAGAGTGTGACGTCGTGGGCGTTGCCGATCGTAAGGAAATGGCCGCCGGCGACGTAGTGAAGCGTACGGCAACTGTCGTTTCCCTCTGGGAAGTGCCAGTGTCCCTCGGAGAAGACGCGGGAATCAGCCCAGGCCGCTACGGCTTCGCCGATAAAGAGGTCGTGCTTTTTCTCGTTGTATTCGTTCGGAATCACTTTGAAAAGCACAGCACAGAGCACTCCTTCGACGGTGGGGATGTTGCAACCTTCGAACTTGAAAAGCTTAGCGCCGCTTTTTTCAATCTTGTCGGCTTCGTCGAACTTGCTCACCGAACCCAGGTAAAGCGTTTCGCAGGCAATTTCCAACGACGGCAGGGACAACATGAAGTAGCCAGTCTTGTCAATGAGTTTACGCGTGTAGTGAACCGAGTCGATCACCGCGGTCGACAGGGCGGGCGTGGTGTTGAGCGGGCACACCCAAGTGGCGGGCATGACGTCGACATCGTTTCCATCGGCAGCCGACACCAATGAGGTGGCGCCCAAATTAAAGAGACGATAAACATCCTCCAGTTCCACCGGCTTGAAGTTTTGCATTTTTGTTCTCCCAAATGATGGAAATCAGCTCAAAGCTTTTTTCTTGGCTTCGCGGATGGCAATCATGGTCGCCTCAGCGGCCTTGGCAGCGGCCTGAGCGAAGTCTTCGTCGTTACCGGCAAAGATGACGGCGCGGCTCGAATTGATGATCATGCCGCGGCCGTGCGCGTCCAAACCGGCAGCTACGGCGGCGTTGACGTCGCCGCCCTGTGCGCCGATGCCGGGCACAAGCAGAGGCGTTTCAGGCGCAAGTTCACGTACGCGTGCGATTTCCGCAGGCTGTGTGGCACCCACGACCAGCCCCACTTGACCGTTGACATTCCAGGGCCCCGAAGCCATCTTGGCAACGCGCTCATAGACCATGTCGCCGTCCTTGGTGACGAGCTCCTCAATGTCGGCGCCGCCCGGGTTGGACGTGCGGCACAGCAGAATCACGCCGCGGCCTTCGTATTCGAAATAGGGTTCGACAGTATCAAAACCCATATAGGGCGAAAGCGTTACGGCGTCGGCTTGGTAGCGCACGAAGGCTTCCTTGGCGTATTGCTTTGCCGTGGAACCGATGTCGCCGCGCTTGGCGTCGAGAATGACGGCAATGTCGGGGTGCTTTTCGTGAATGTATGCAATGACCTGTTCAAGCGTTTTTTCCAGACCTTCGCCTGCGAAGTAAGCGATCTGAGGCTTGAAGGCGCAGACGAACGGTGCGGTGGCGTCCACGATGGCACAGCAGAACTGCAGAACACCTTCGGCGTCTTTGGTCAGATGCGCGGGCAAACGTTTGAGATCGGGATCAAGTCCCACGCAGAGCATGGAGTCAACGGCGTCGATTCGCTTGTTGAGTTTTTCGATGAACATGACGTTGCGTTTTCCTTCACAAAAAGAAAGGCAGAAAATGCCTTTCGAAAAAAACCGGTTCTTTTCAAAGCTGAATCTTACCGCGACCGCTAGAGCGAGTGGTTGGCAACAGGCAAAGACGAGACGTTTGGGCAAACACTGACACCATTTGCCTTATAGTTGCACAGGATTTTTGGGAGAAACAAACATGAGAAAAGAGCTCGCGGTCCTTGCTGCGGCAAGCCTTTTGGTCACGACAGCAACAGCCCAGGATTTGATGGGACAAAGTCCTGAAGCACAGGTCGTTGACGTGCCCGTTGTCCAGGGGCGAATCGACGCGATTTCCGGCGTTGTCTACAGCCAGGTTTTTGAAAGAGGCCGGAGTGTGCGCGGTCTCAAGATGACGCTTTTTGTTCCGCGTACGAAAGAAAAGAAACCGGCAGTGCTTTATTTCCCGGGAGGCGGGTTTACTTCAGCCGATCACGAGAAGTTCTTGGAAATGCGCTATGCATTGGCTTGTGCCGGATATGTTGTTGCGGCCTGCGAGTATCGTGCCGTACCCAATAAATTCCCGGCATTGCTTGAAGACGCCAAGGCGGCGGTGCGCTGGATGCGCGCGCATGCCTCAGAATTCGGAGTGGACGCCAATCGCATTGGGCTGCTTGGTGACTCCGCCGGCGGCTACGTCGTACAGATGGCTGGTGCCACCAACGGCGAAAAAAACTGGGACGTGGGCGACTTTAAGGAGGTTTCGTCCGACGTGCAGGCGGTGGTATCGATCTACGGCATTTCCGATCTGACGACAATTGGGGAAGGGATCGGCAACGAGAACGTGCATGCGTCTGCTGCTGTGACGGAAGCATTGCTTCTCAACGGACCGGCCTTTAAGGATTTTGCCGGCGCTTCCGTAAATGCCGATCCCCAAAAGGCGAAGGCGGCAAGTCCCATTGGTCATGTCGACGGAACGGAGCCGCCGTTTTTGCTGATGCATGGATCGGGCGACAAGGTGGTGAGTCCCTTGCAGAGCAAAAAAATGTTTGAAGCGCTCCAGAACAAGAAGGTAGAGGCCGAATACGTCCTCGTGCGCGGAGCCGAACACGGCGATTTGCCGTGGTACCAGCCCGGTGTGATCTCCCGTGTGGTGAACTTCTTTGACCGTCACCTGAAGCGAACGGAATAACGACAGTGATGCGAAACGACAGAAAAGAGTTTGAGATTTTGGCCCCGGCTGGTTCCCGTGAGGCGATGGCGACTGCCGCTGCGGCAGGTGCCGACGCCGTGTATTTCGGGCTGGGGGCGCTTGATATGCGAAGTCTGGCAACCGGCGCCTTTGGCGAAGCCGATTTACCTGAGATCGCCGCATTTGCAAAAGATCACGATTTGAAAACGCGACTGACGGTCAATGCCGTGCTCTACGACGAGGATCTTTCAGCGGCTCGTCAAACGATGCTTGCCGCCAAGAAAGCGGGCATTGATGCGGTCATCTGCTCGGATGTGGCGGCGATGATGCTTGCGCACGAAGTGGGTATTCCCGTGCATCTTTCTACGCAGCTCAACATCGCCAATGTTGAAGCGCTGAAGTTTTATGCGCACTTCGCTGATGTCGCTGTTCTTGCTCGTGAATTGACGCTTGAGCAAACCGCAGCAATCACAAGAGCCATCGACGAGCAAAATATCTGCGGTCCTTCGGGCAAGCGCATCAAAATTGAGATTTTCTGTCACGGAGCGCTCTGCATCGCACAAAGCGGACGCTGTTTCATGAGTCTGCACACGCGCGGAAAAAGTGCCAACCGCGGGCAGTGCTTGCAGTCGTGCCGTCGCAAGTACTACATCAAGGACGCCGAGCGCGACATTGAGCTGCAGATTGATCCTCAGTACGTCATGAGCCCTAAGGACCTTAAAACAATCGGCTTTTTCGACAAGATGGTTCAAAGCGGCGCGCGCATTTTCAAAATCGAAGGACGCGCACGCTCGCCCGAATATGTGCGCACGACCGTGCAGTGCTACAGCCAGGCCCTGCAGGCGGTGCTTGACGGCGACTTTACGGCCGACAAGCTGGCCCGTTGGGATGAGAAACTCGCCGAGGTTTTCAATCGCGGCTATTGGGACGGATGGTACCTGGGAGCGCAAACGCCGGAGCTTGCCTCCGGATACGGTTCGCAAGCCACAATCACCAAACGTTTTGCCGGCAAGTGCATCAATTTCTTCAATAAGGCGTCGGTGGCGCAATTTCTGGTACAGGCTGACGGCTTCGACAGAGGTACTCGACTGCTTGTCACTGGTCCTACAACGGGCGCGGTGGAGTTTACGGCCGACGAGATTTTCGACGATAACGGGCCAGTAAATCACGCGACCAAAGGAACGGCCGTGACGATCAAGGTTCCCGAGAAGGTGCGTGAAAACGACAAGCTTTATGTGTTGCAGCCTCGCGGATAGCGAGCGGAATTACTTTTACGTAGCTGCTCGGTACGTGCTTGTGCGCCTGTCGCCTTCTCGTATTAGCCGCCCTTGGTCTGTTAATTTGCGTAATAGTCGATAAGCTGGCTGGGCTTCGAGACCGAGAATTTGCATTACATCGGCTCGTGTGATGCAACCTTTTTCTCGTGCAAGCTGCATGACAAGTTCATCGTTTCTTACGGAGTCAATACCCGATTGGCGGACCATCTCAATTTCGCGATTCTGTGCTTTATAAAACTTTGAGCTCAAGATGAAATCGCGTTCGGATCCACTTCCTTTGCATTCAAGAAGACCGTCTTCGACAAGTGTTTCGACGTGCCGTTTGAGTCGGTTGGCAGGTAGCTTTGTTGCTGTGACAATACCTTCAAAGGTGAGCCGTTTGGAAAAGAGTACCGATGACAGCACCATCAAACTCTGGATTGCAATCGATTTGCCGGTTCGCTTTTGATAGTCGAGGATGAGTCTGAAGAAATTGATGTCGGCCTCGCATTTCGGGAAAAAGACGCGCACGCTTTCTTCATTGGATTCGGAATAGTCCGGTGACGGACGTCCGTAGACAAGACTGCCTTCAAAAATCAGATCAATGCCTCGCCCTGTACGCTCGGCAAGTCCCAATCGCTTGAAAATGTCCGCTAACAGCGCATTTCGCGGATGCGGTTCAACAGTGAGCAGGTTGTTGAGATCAACACCGGAAACAAAGCCGCCTGGGCTGTTGATTTCCAGGCCATCGTCCTTGAAACGGACGGAGACACGATTAAGGATGGTGTAGTCACGGTGACAAAAAGCGTTGACCAATGCTTCTCGAAAGGCTCGCTCGGAAAAGGTTGGAATTGCAATGCGAACGAGATCCTGCATGATTTCGACTTCCGTATTGCGGGCTCGGAATCGATCAAGAAGAGCGTCAAAGCTTCGGAGCAGCGGCAGTTCGATTTCTTCGTTTGCCAGTACTTCTGTTCCGCTGAGGTGCTGAAAGACGGCTCCGGCGCCGGGAACTAGTCGTCGGATACTTGTTTTTTTTCCGATGAGAAGGAGACCTGCGATCGTCGGCAACAAACCGTGCGGCGTTTCGTGTACGAACCCCAGAGCTTTGTCGAGGTCTTCATCCTCAAGTTCGAGCAGAGTGCTGTCTCCTCGGTTGTCGCGAATGAAGCTCCTCAATCGCCGGCGTTCATCGTTGTCCAGGTCGGCGTACGAAGTATTCGGCAGGATCATGGATGAGTAGTCGCAGCGTCCGATTTCTGAGAGACGCGAAATGAACTCCTGAGGAAAGAGAGGGGAGGTTTCAGGCGTCTTATCGATCTTCAGCCGGCGTTTGAGAACTTTGCCGTCGTTGGTTGCAACGATACCTGTGGCTTTCGAAACTTCGATTACCAGTACGTCGAGACCTTCACCTGCCTCGACGAGTTCTGCTACGACTGCTACAGGTGGAATGGTGTGCGAAGCAATGTAAGCGGCAGCAAGGTCCGGGTCGCGCCATCGGGGTGTTCGTACACCCGACACGATACCGTCATCATTGATGCCGACGTAAAGCGTTCCTCCTTCAGCGTTTGCCAGTCCAACGACGGTCTCAACCACAACCTTGTCCGGCAGTCCGCTTTTAGGATCACTCTTGAATTCGATCGTTAACGATTCTCTGGAAGGAAATTGTGGGAAAGAGAGATTGTCGGTGTTCATGGCAAAGAATCAACAGACGGAAAAGTGAAGCTAAGATACAGACGGTTAGCATCATGATGCTAAATTATAAAGACATTGATGTTAAGTGTATGTATAAACTGATGTTAAAAAGGAATGGTGATACATACATGTCCGTATGTATGATCTTAAGTTGTCTTTATCACGACCGACAAACAACGGAAGGTTAGAGATTTTTCGTCGAATCTAAGACGTGAACCTAAAAGAAGAGCCGCCTGCTTTACAGCAAGCGGCTCAAAGCCTTAAAGACTTAAGCGGTCAGGCGATGAATTACATCATGCCGTCCATGCCGCCCATGCCGCCCATCGGGGGCACAGCCGGCTTGTCTTCAGGGATGTCGGCGACCATGCAGTCGGTCGTAAGGATCAGACCGGCCACGCTGGCAGCGTTCTGCAGAGCGGTACGAGTGACCTTGGTCGGGTCGAGAACGCCCATGGCAACCATGTCGCCGTATTCGCCTGTCTGAGCGTTGTAGCCGAAGTTGCCTTCACCGCCGGCAACCTTGTTGACGACCACGCTGGGTTCCTCGCCGCAGTTGGCGACAATCTGACGCATCGGTTCTTCCATAGCGCGCAGCACGATCTTAATGCCGGCGTTCTGCTCGTCGTTGTCGCCCTTGAGGTCCTTGATGGCGAACTTGGTACGCACGAGAGCCACACCGCCGCCCGGGACGATGCCTTCTTCCACGGCAGCGCGGGTAGCGTGCAGAGCGTCTTCCACGCGAGCCTTCTTTTCCTTCATTTCGACTTCGGTAGCGGCGCCGACCTTCACGAGGGCCACACCGCCGGCGAGCTTGGCAACGCGTTCCTGAAGCTTTTCACGGTCGTAGTCGCTCGTAGCGGCTTCGATCTGCTGACGGATCTGAGTGACGCGGCCTTCGATGGCCTGAGCGTCGCCGGCGCCGTCAATGATCGTCGTGGCTTCCTTGGTGACTTCAACGCGCTTGGCCGAACCCAACTGTTCGAGGGTTGCCTTTTCGAGCGTGAGGCCGAGGTCAGACGAGATAACCGTTGCGCCCGTGAGCACAGCGATGTCTTCGCACATGGCCTTGCGGCGGTCGCCGAAGCCCGGAGCCTTGACAGCCACAACCTTGAGGATGCCGCGGATGGAGTTCACCACGAGGGTGGCGAGGGCTTCACCGTCGACATCTTCAGCGATGATCAACAGCGGACGAGAGGTCTTGGCAACCTGTTCGAGAACCGGCAGGAGTTCACGGATGTTGCTCACCTTCTTGTCGTGGATCAGGATGAAGGGGTTGTCGAGCACGGCGGCCTGACGTTCCGGCGTGTTGATGAAGTAGGGCGACAGGTAGCCGCGGTCAAACTGCATGCCTTCCACGACTTCGAGTTCGTTGTTGAGGCTCTTGCCGTCTTCGATCGTGATCACGCCTTCCTTGCCGACCTTGTCCATGGCCTGCGAGATGATGTCGCCGATTTCCTGATCGGAGTTAGCGGAGATGGCGCCAACCTGAGCGACTTCCTTGGAAGTGGTGGTCGGACGGGAGATCTTGCGCAGTTCTTCGATGGCGGCAGCCACGGCCTTGTCGATGCCGCGCTTGAGGTCCATCGGGTTCATGCCGGCGGCAACGTACTTCATGCCTTCGCAAACGATGGCCTGAGCGAGAACCGTAGCGGTGGTCGTACCGTCACCGGCGTTGTCGTTGGTCTTGGAGGCCACTTCGCGCACCATCTGGGCGCCCATGTTCTCAAACTTGTCCTTGAGATCAATTTCCTTGGCAACCGTCACGCCGTCCTTGGTCACGAGCGGACCGCCGAAGGCGCGTTCGAGCACCACGTTGCGGCCCTTCGGGCCGAGGGTCACCTTCACAGCGTTGGCGAGCGTGTTGATGCCGCGCACCATGCGGACGCGGGCGTCATCACCGAAGAGAACTTGCTTTGCAGCCATTTGTTTTTATCTCCGTTAAAAATTCTTTTATGAAATCAAACTGATATCGATTATTCGAGAACGCCCATGATGTCTTCTTCGCGCATCACGAGGAGTTCTTCACCGTTCACCTTCACAGTCTGACCGGCATACTTGCCGAACAGAACACGGTCACCGACCTTCACGTCCATCGGAAGGAGCTTGCCGGCTTCGTCGCGCTTGCCGGGACCCACGGCGAGGACTTCACCCTGATCGGGCTTTTCACCGGCGGTGTCCGGAAGGACAATGCCGCTGGCGGTCGTGCGTTCAGCTTCAAGGCGCTTCACAATCACGCGGTCGTGTAACGGACGGATCTGCATTTTGTTTTCACTCCAAATTTGAATAACCATTGAAAGGCCGCGTTTTAGCGGCCGTTTCAGCAATGAAATCGTTTCAACGCGGGCACCGGGCCCGTTGCTAAAACCCCATATGGGGACGGGGTAAAAACATTTCAAGTCCCGAAGCAAAAATTTTTTCTCGGCTTTTTTGACACCGTTGTCATCAAGCTGAAACGAAGACAAAACAAGATTGCGCTACTTGTTCAGACCTTTGACCTGCGATAGATTGGAAGCGGTCCGAAAAAACTAACAAAAAAGTATGCTGAGCGCAGTCCGAAACATCGGTTCATTTCCCAAGGGCGTGATATTCACGCTCTGTGCGGCCATTTTCTGGGGCTCCATGGCCGTTGCCGCACAAGCGGTTATGGCTAACGGCGTTGTCAACGCCGCCGCGCTTGTGATCGTGCGCCTGTGTAGTTCAGGCGGATTGCTTCTTTTGTGGTGCTGCATCACTGCCCGCAGCGAAATCATCAAGATTTTCACCAACTGGACCAATTTCCGTGATGTGCTTTTCGGCGCCGTTTTCATTTACGGCGGCCAATTTGCCTTCATGCTGGCGATTCACTATTCCAACGCGGGCGCAGCGGCCATCGTGCTCACCACTGTTCCGCTATGGGTGGCGCTTTGGGAGATGATCGTGAATCGTTCCAAACCTTCACCGCGCATGGTGATCTGTTTTCTGCTCGCTGCGGTGGGCGTGACGCTCATTGTTACCAAGGGCGAGTTCGATGTTTCCCAATTCAATCTGACGGGGCTTACCTGGGCCATCATCTGCGCTGTCATGACGGCGGGCTATTCCGTACAGCCTCGGCAACTCCTCAAGCGCGTGGCGGTGATGCCCGTGATGGGAAGCGCCATGCTTTTCGGCGGATTGATGGCGGTCGTCGCGTCTTTCTTTTTGCCTGCGACCTTCGACTTCTCGCGCTTTGATTGGATGACCGCAGCGTTGCTTTTTCATGTGGTGTTTTTTGGCACCCTGATGGCTTTTTGCCTCTACATGACGGCTCTGCGCCTGATTTCCCCGGTGATTGCCAGCATCCTGAGTCTGGGCGAACCGGTATCGGCTTACCTGCTGTCGGTGCTGGTGATGGGGCTAGATGTTGGGCTCATCGAGGGCATCGGCGTGGTGATGGTGCTTGCAACGGTAGTTTTGCTTGCCAAGACGCCGCGCAAATCAAGCGAAGGCGAAAACATTGCTCCGCGCTGGAAAGATCAAAAGTGACTTCTCCCCTCACTTAAGTGATGGGCTTCCTGCTTCACAGCGAGTTCGGCATCCGAGTTTCCCCAGACACCTCTCCGGCTCCACAGGCATAACATCGGCCCTGCCCGGACCTAGCTTTACGTTTGTTGCCTTCGCTGGTTTTCCACGCAGCGTGGCTTTCACCTTTTTCGGTTCGAGTCTGCCTTCGCGGATCAGTTCCACTCCTGCCATCAGGATATTTCCTGCTGCCACATAATCCGCGTTCGCCGACTCAAATC